>ERZ809296.1156-NODE-1156-length-33182-cov-6.699611_pt1 | contig 33182 bp, 58 predicted proteins | sample MGYA00520511_ERZ809296 | MGnify/ENA primary metagenome ERZ809296 (study PRJEB31576, sample SAMEA3212662) | Homo sapiens | biome: human-gut; feature: human gut; material: fecal | place: Sweden | collected 2012 ...
AACTACGCCAAGATCGGCAGCTCGGGCAACTACGCCCAGATCGATAGTACCGGCGTCGACTCCGTGATCTGCTGCGCGGGTCATGGCTGTACGGTAAAAGCAAAAATCGGGAGTTGGATCACGCTTGCGGAGTGGGAATATTCCGAAGAAAAGGGACGATCCGTTCCGCGCTGCGTGAAGACGGAATACGTCGACGGCGAGAACATCAAGCCCGATACGTGGTATCAGTTGAAGAACGGTGAGTTTGTGGAGGTAAACAGATGAAGCTTACGGAAAAGCTGATCGCCATTCAGGCGCAGCTGAAAGCGCCAAAGGACAAGACCAACAACTTCGGCGGCTACAAATACCGCTCCTGCGAGAGCATTTTAGAGGCTGTAAAGCCCCTGCTGCAGGCGCAGGGCTGCATCCTGACGATCTCGGACGAGATCGTGGAGAGTGGGAACCGGATCTATGTCAAGGCAAAGGCGACTCTGTCCGACGGCGAGGGCGAATACACCACGTTCGGTTTTGCCCGGGAGCCGGAGAGCAAGAAGGGCATGGACGAACCGCAGGTGACTGGCACGGCCAGCTCCTACGCCAGAAAGTACGCATTGAACGGCTTGTTCGCCATCGACGACACGAAGGATGCCGATACGGACGAATATGCCAGAGAAACTGGGAGAGCGTCCGGGCGGAAACCGCCCGCTGCTGCGAAACCCGCCGAGGCTGCAAAGAAGCCGGAGATGCTCTTTAAGTGTTCCGCATGCGGGAAAGAGATCACCGGCGAGACGATCAACGGACATGCTTACTCTGCAATGAGCATTGCGGAGCAGACAACAAAAAAGTTTGGGCGCTGCTTCTGCTGGGGCTGCGCACAGAAACAGGGAAAGGGGAATACATAAATGCTGAACGAAGTGATCTTGATGGGCCGCCTGACGCGTGACCCGGATGTCCGCATGACGCAGAACGGAACCACTGCTGCGAACTTTGCGCTGGCCTGTGAGCGCGACTATGCACCGCAGGGGCAGGACCGGGAGACTGATTTCTTCGATATTGTCGCGTTCAGAAATACCGCCGATTTCGTCGGCCAGTATTTTTCCAAAGGGCAGCTCGTGGCAGTCAAAGGCCGTCTGCAGCAGCGCGACTGGACAGACAAGCAGGGCAATAAACGCCGCACGACTGAGATCCTTGCAGACCGGTGCTATTTTGCCGAAAAGCGGCAGGACAGAGATGCTTCTAGTGGAGGCTTCCAGCAGATTCCAGACTCGACCCCGGTACCGTTCGAAGACCCCGATGACGACAAGCTGCCGTTCTGAGGGCTGAAACATGCCGAACAGAATTATTCGGGAAAGCATCTGCACAAGCGATAGCGTCGACAAACTCTCGTGGTTTGAAGAAGTTCTGTTTTATCGGCTCATTGTAAACTGTGATGATTTCGGACGCTTTGACGGAAGAGCGGCGGTAGTGAAAAACCGCCTCTTCCCGCTGAAAGAAAACCTCACGCTCAAAACTGTAGAAAATGCTCTTCATGGGCTGGCGAGTGCTGGATTGATTGCTCTGTATGTGTTTGAGGGCAAGCGCTTCCTTTACCTACCAACATGGGGCAAGTATCAGACGCAGCGTGCGAAGGTAAGCAAATTCCCGTCGCCTGATGAAGGGAAACAAGCGGATGAAATCATTTGCAAGCAAATGCTTGCAGATGTTCCCGTATTCGAGAATCGAGAATCGAGAATCGAATTCGCTATTCGAGATGCGGAAGATAGCGCGGAGCCGCAAGCGGCATCCACGCCGCCAGCAATCTCTCTACCGCTGAATGATGGAACGGAATATTCCGTTTCCGTGGAGCAATGCCAGGAATGGGCGGGCTTGTACCCTGCTGTCGACGTGATACAGCAGCTGCGGAACATGAGGGGCTGGTTGGATGCCAATCCGGCCAAACGGAAAACAAAGCGCGGGATCAATGCGTTTATTGTCCGCTGGCTGGCAAAAGAACAGGACAAGGGCGGAACACAGCCTGCACAGTACAGCCGCGCTGCAAAGCCCGGCTACGGTGTGCAGGGGCACCATGACCCGCTGAATCCGCTGGAAGAGGCTGCTGTCAACCGGCTGTTCGAGAAACCGCCGAAGGGCGCGGAGAAAATGCGGCACGGCGTGCAGAACCACGGAGACGACCTGACGGCGTTCCAGATGGCAGCGGTCGAACGGATGCTTGCGGAAAACGAGGAGGATAAGACATGAAAATGCTGGGAAAACTGGCGAGATCACTGGCAGCACGCTATGTCTGCCAGAACTGCGAGAAGGAAAAAGAACGAAGGGCCGTGGCGCATAATGCCACGAAATGTCTGGAACGCAACAGCCTTTTGGCCGAAAGCAATCAGGCCGCGTCCATCGAGATCCACCGCCTCGAAAAAGCGCTGGCGAAAGCAGAGCTGGAACGCGATGTTGCACGGGAAATGCTGATCGAGAGAAGCACGCCGGACACCCGGCCGGGGGCGCTGGTATGAGGTTTGTGTGCGACGCCTGCCAGGATATCACGAACATTGAGGCCGACCGGATGGAGATCCAGGGCGACAAGCTGATGGTGTACAGCCGCGGGCGGCTGGTATATGTGGCGGATCTGGGGCAGATCATGCTGGCGAAGCTGACGCCGACGGGGAAGGAAACAAAATGCTGACGCATCTGAGCCTGTTTTCCGGGATCGGCGGGCTTGATCTGGCTTCCGAGTGGGCCGGATTTACGACCGTCGGGCAATGCGAGTTTGCCGACTACCCGACGAAGGTGCTGGAAAAGCACTGGCCGGATGTGCCGCGCTGGCGCGACGTCCGGACGCTGACAAAGGAGAGCTTCTATGAGCGAACAGGATTACGAGCAGTTGACGTTATTTCCGGCGAATTCCCCTGCCAGCCCTTCTCCGTGGCTGGAAAGCAAAAGGGCAAAGGGGATGATCGATACCTCTGGCCGGAGATGCTCCGAGTTATCCGAGAGCTGCGCCCGCGTTGCGTTGTCGGTGAGAACGTTTCTGGACTTGTTCGAATTGCGCTTGCAGGAATCCTTTCCGAACTGCAAGGCGTCGGCTACGAAGCAAGGGCTTACAGTTCTGCGGCTTGGGATGTCGGCGGACTGCACAAGGGAGAGAGAATCTTTATCGTGGCCGCGGCCAACGACGGGCGCGCCGCTGTGCGGCGGAACACACAACTTCCTGCAGATGGTGGCACTGAGAGACGCGGGGGTCGTCACGGAGGAGGAGCGAAAAAACCTGACCTGTGGAAGCGGTGGGAAGTCGAACCCCGCCCTTATGGAGTGGCTCATGGGATTCCCAATCGGGTGGACAGACTTAAATGCCTCGGAAACGCTGTAGTGCCGCAGCAGGCATACCCGATTTTTAAGGCATTGATGGAGGAAATTTTGAAAGGAGACAAGCATGAGTAAAGCTGTTTTGATCAGCATTCGCCCGGAGTGGTGTGAGAGGATCATCAACGGGCAGAAGACGATTGAGGTCCGCAAGACGCGACCGAAACTGGAAACGACGTTCAAATGCTACATTTACTGTACGAAAAATGCAAAAATGCAGTTCTGGACAGGACCACGATATTCGTATGTGGACGATCATAGCCACAACGCATTTGATAGATGCGGAAACGGCAAAGTCATCGGGGAATTTCTGTGCGATCAGATCATCAACATTAACGGTGCGGGAAGGATCCCGTCGGATGCTGCGCGGCCAACCTGCCTAGAGCCTGCGGAGTTGCACCAGTATCTCGGAGCTGCCAACGGCTTCGGCTGGCACATCTCCAATCTCAAGATTTACGACACCCCGCGCGAACTGCGGGAATTTTACGCTGTGCCAAATGAGGTAGAGGTAGCGCTCAAGGTAAAACCCAAGCCAATCACCCGCCCGCCGCAGAGCTGGCGGTATGTGGAGGGATTGCTGTGAAGATTTACATAGCCGGTAAAATCACCGGAGATCCGAATTACAAGATGAAATTCCGCATGACGGCGAAGCACATACAGGAGCTGTATTCTACCGCGGTGATCTTGAATCCGGCGGAACTGCCGGAAGGGATGACACCGAAGGACTACATGCGGCTGTGCTTCGGGATGATTGACGCGGCGGATATTCTGTTCGAGCTGCCGGATGCGGAGGAAAGTAAGGGCGCGAAGCTGGAAATTGCGTATTGCAGATATGTTGGGAAAGGGGTTTTGAAATGGAACGATTGACAAGTCCTAATATCAACGTAGACCCGGGCACCGACCGATTTCTGCACGCCGCGATCGGCGGCAAGGAAATCGACTGGAAGCAGAGCCGGGACAGCACGCTCAACGTGATGATCAACGGCCCAACGAGCAACGGCTTTGGCAAGGATATTTTCCGCAAGATGGCCCGCGATCTGTACGGACGGCTGAAAGCCTACGAGGACACAGGATGGACACCGGAGATGCTGCGTAAGATGGGCGAAAATGCTGGGCATCTGTGGGATTTCGCGCAGGCTGCGGAAAACATGACGGTCGGACGGTTGAAAGAGCTTGCCGAGGCCGACAAGGACGGGCGCGTGGTCGTGCTGCCGTGCAAAGTGGGCGATACGTTTTACATGATCGAGCGCATTTTTGACATTGACAATGGCGTATGCGATGAGATATGCGCCAGAGAGGTAATAGGATACGGCGGGAACAATCTGAATAAATTGTGGCTCGTAGGGAGCGGCGGCATATGCAACGTCTATATTTCCGTTTCGGAGTTTGGCAAAACCGTATTTTTAACCCGCGAAGAAGCCGAGCGGGCGATTCAGGAAATGGAGGGCAAGAAGGATGGATAAATGTGCTTACTGCGAAGGGGAAAACAACCAGTTTGCGTTGCTTAACGTGAGCAGCGAATGCGCGGTTTACGCTGGACATCGGATATTGGGCGCGTGCCTTGAAGTAACGCTCAGTGGCACGATCTACGATCAGGAGGAATCCGCATGAAACTCAGTGAGAAGATTTATGTAAGGACAATCGCTCTGCTTGTGATATTGATTATAGCAATGCTAGTGGTCGCGGTTGCGCTTGCGGTGGCAGGTGAATGTGATAAGAACGCCACCAAAACAGAAACCGTAGTGGAACACAGTCAGCAACGATTTCAACGGGTCATCAAAGACGATAATTCCGCTCTTATCGTGTATGTCGATACTGAAACAAACGTGATGTATCTGATTCGGAGCATTTACGGTGGCGCTTGCGTAATGGTCGACGCTGAAGGGGAACCGCTCCTGTGGGATGGAGGGGCAATGCCATGAAACACACCATGTTTCCGAACAACATTGGAGCCTTTGCATACAGCGGAATTGAAATGGCGTTAAATCCGCAAGGCATGTTTCGCGTTCGTGTCCTCGACAGTTGCGACAGCTTTACGACGCAGGACGTTGTGACCATTAAGTATTGCCCGTTGTGCGGGCGGAAATTTCGGAGGGATAAATGATTGGTTACATCAAAGACAAGGACGTCTACGCGCTCTTTGACGAGCGCGGGACTGCTCACTTGAACGTCGGGGACATCGACAGCTTGGAAAGGATATACTTCCCCGCCGAACTGCACGTCGGAGATCGCGCGTGGCAGAAGGCCATGAGCATCCTCGACAAAAAATATGCGGAAGCGAAAAAGCTGCCGTTCATCCGTGACCCGCTGGCATGGGCACTGTATCACACTTGGAGGGAGTTTGACGATGGAAAACGTTGCGACTGAAGAATTTATCAGCAGAACCGAGGTGCTGAAAGCACTATTTGCACCTGGAATGTGCTACGCTCCAATGCAGTTGCAGATTGTTAAGGACTTGCCCGCCGCCGACGTTGCGGAGGTGGTGCATGGACAGTGGTGCGTAAGCAAGATCCGCTCGATTGAAACTGTTTTTTACTGCTCGGAGTGCAAGCGAACGGTGACAGTAGGCAATGATTTCTTTGGAGAAGCTCCCCAAAGCGCCTCGGCAGCATATCCATATTGTCATTGTGGCGCGAAGATGGATGGTGCAGCCGAATGAGCGGACTGCGGTTTGCGCGCGGCAGTGCGAAAGGAGGAAAACTGATGCAGGATTGCTGTTTGACCTGCAGGAATCTGGAATACAGGAAGAACTACGTCTACCCGTACCGATGCTTGAAGCACAAGGCGGATCGGTTCTCCGAGAAAGACCTGGAGCACATGTGCTTTTCCAGTGAGGAATGCAAAGATTACGAAGACATGGATAGGAGGCAGACATGATCGTCAAACTTTTGAAGTACCCCACAGATGAGGACTGGGCGCTGGCCAAGCAGTGCGCTTTAGTCACCATTGGAAAAGAGATGAAGACAGCCCCGGACATGGAGTGGAAACACGCCATCCTCCGGGCAAAGCATAGCCCCATCCGGACGCTGCAGTTTGCGTTTTACCTCGAGGGTGTGCCGTACTGGGTAAGCACCCACTTAGCCCGCCACGTCCACGCACAGCCGTTTATCCGCAGCCAGCGGAATGACCGGCAGGATGCATACGACCGGAACGCAGCGCGGCAGGACGCGCCGGTAAACATGATCTGGTACATGAACGCGGAAGAGCTGATGACGATCATGGAAAAGCGGTTGTGCCATCTGGCGGCGAAAGAGACACGCAAAGTCGCCAAAAAGATCCGCGAGCTAGTGATTGAGCAATGCCCGGAGTTTGTCGACCTTTTGGCCCCTCCGTGTGTGCAAACGCTCGTTTGCAGGGAAATGTACCCGTGTAAATACGAAAACGTTCTGACATGGAGGGTACCATATGGGAACGATACTGGCAATTGACCCAGGGAATATGGAATCCGGGTATACCCTCGTAGAGCACGACGGGAAGGAAATTCGTAAGGTGCTGGACGTTGGGAAAGTTCCGAACGGGGAGATATTCCCCGTTCTCTGCCGGGAGTATCAGCACCTGGCAATCGAAATGGTTGCCGGAATGGGTATGCCGGTCGGGCAGGAAGTGTTCGACACCTGCTTTTGGATCGGGCGATTTTGGGAATATGCCGATCTTTTCCAGCGGTGCTACCAGATACAGAAGATCTTCCGCCGGGAAGAAAAGCTTTACTTATGCGGCAGAGCGTCGGCGAAGGATGCGAACATCCGGCAAGCCCTCGTCGACCGCTACGCGCCCGGCCAGCCGAACTTCGGAAAGGGGACGAAAAAGCATCCCGGTTTCTTCTATGGTTTCTCGGCGGACATGTGGGCGGCTATGGCCGTTGCAACCACATATTTCGATAAGTACATCAAGGGGGTAAAGCTGTAATGGCAAATATCACGGCGACCTGCCCGGTTTGCGGGAAGGTGTTTACCCGGCCCTGCAAGCCGCGCACGGATGACCGATATCTCTGCAGCCGGGCATGTGCCGGGGCATGGCGCAAGCTGCATCCAATCTGCACGGGCAAGCGGCGCGATCGCGCATGGGATGAGGTACGGATCCAGATCACGGCGATCATCCCGGTCTATCCCGCCATGCGCCCGCGCATGGGCGAAGTGTACGACGCGGAAAAATATGAATACGTCAGCAGCATGCCCGGCTATGTTGTGCGCGTCGGTGACAAGCGGGTCTGCGTGAGGGTGGACGAATGCAGGGAGATTTAAGGATCAGCCCGTATTCCGCGCCGTGTAAGGATTGCCCCGAAAAGGGCTGCGGGGCAAAGCATACGACCTGCGAGGCGTACATAGCGTTCCGCAAGGCTGCGGACGAGTACAACAAAAGCAAGGCAGAGCGCGCAGAGCGCGTGATGGAAACAAGCGGCAAGTCCGCCAGAGCGCGGAAATACGATCGGGCAAAACGCGAAGGGAGGGTACACTATTGATGGAACAGATTAAGGGGGCAAAGTACGACGAGGGCAAGCCCCGCCCGTCGCTCGTGCCGGTGGAGGGCATCGAGGCGATCATGCAGGTGCGCGAATATGGAATGCGGGAGTACGGTGATGCTGAGGACTGGCGAAGCATAGCCCCTGAAAGGTGGCACGACGCCCTACTGCGCCACGTTCTGCAGATCTGGGATAATCCGCTGGCGCTCGACGATGAGAGCGGCTTACCGGCTCTGTGGCATGTTATAACTAACGCTGCGTTTCTGTGCGCGGCGTACAAGGACGATTTATCCAATGCACAGTTGAAGTGGGCAAAGGACGTGCTATATAAGGAGGCGACGCAATGCGAGGAACTGGATATGCCGGGACTGGTCTGCACGGAGGAGCTTTGTGATTGCTTCTCGACGCGATGTGAAAACAACTGCACGAAATATTTGGACGTTCAGGACTGCAAACAGGTAGACCCGGACAGCCCGGAGGCGCAGCCATGAGCAAGCCGCGCTACGGCTGGTGGCCCTATGCGAAATGGATGATCCGCAGCTACAAGGGCGGAGGTCTCATGACAAAGGACGAACGCGCCGCGGTCGAAGCTGCAGTCAAAGAGACAGAGCAGCTGGCCGACGGCGGCGAGCGCCTGCGGCTGATCGATCTCGTCCTCTGGAAGCGGACGCACACGCTGCAGGGGGCTGCGCTTGCGTGCTACGTCTCGGAGCGTACCGCGCAGGAGTGGCACAGGCAATTTATTCGGCTGGTGGGGCAAAAACGGGGGCTTTTGTAAAAAAGTCTGCGTCCCAGAGCCAAAAATATGGTTTACAGTTAGGAGCGTAGAGATATTCTACGCTCCTCGTTTCATTCCTTTCCATCGGCTACGCAGCGTTCTGCGGATCTTTTCTCCTCCTTGTTCCTGTATTCTCCGGTATAAATAAATTTATTTATTTATACCAGGAGATACAGGAACGAAAGGGCGAAACAAAGGAGGCCAATATGGCGAGTTTACGCGCCCTTGCTTACAAGCTGCAAACTGCGCTGATGCACAAGGGCATCAAGATAAAAATCAATCAAATGCAGGCATATTCCGAGAAAAGGGACAGGATGGTGACAAAATACGTGGTTTACGAGTACAGACCTGATGAAAAACCGAAGAATGTCACTTTGCTGGAGACCTACCAGATCGCGGATGTGGTAAAACTGCTGGCCAGCCGTTATAGCGATGGCGGATGAAAAGCTCACGCCGAAGCAGAAACGATTCTGCGAAGAATATTTAAAGTCTGGAAATGCAACAGAAGCCGCGAAAAAGGCAGGGTATAAAGAAAGCTCCGCATGCGAAATTGGGAATCAAAACTTAAGAAAACTACAGATTTCTTCCTATATTAAGCGAAGAATGGAAGAACAGGACGCCGCGCTGGTCGCTGACGCAAACGAAGTGCTGCAATTTTATTCTGCTGTTATGCGCGGAGAGGTCAAAGACCAATTTGGCATTGATGCTTCGCTTTCCGACCGCCTGAAAGCCGCTGACAGTCTGTCAAAACGCCTGGCCGCAGCAGAGCTTAAACCAAATGCGGAAAATGCAGTGCGGGTGATTATCGATGTCTGATGTTCGATTATCCGAAAAGATCGGGCCCGCCTTTTATGGCGTGGCACGTGACGTATTCCAGCATGGGCATACGCACTACGATGAGAGTGGCGGGCGAGGTTCGCTGAAATCCTCGTTTGTGTCCATCATCGTCCCAACCCTGCTTATGCAGGAGGAAAACAGGAACTGCCACGCTCTGGTGCTTCGCAAGGTCGCGAATACCATTCGTGATAGCGTTTATGCACAGTATGTCTGGGCAATCGGGGAACTTGGCGCGGCAGAATATTGGGAGGCGAAAGTCTCTCCGATGGAGCTGATCTATAAGCCTACAGGACAGAAGATCATGTTCCGAGGCGCGGACGACCCGATGAAGATCAAATCCATCAAGGTCCCGTTCGGCTATATTGCTGTTACGCACTTTGAGGAAAAAGACCAGTTTGCCGGGCGGGCGGAAATCCGAACGATTTTGCAGTCTACAATGCGCGGCGGGTCGAAGTTCTGGAATTTCGAGAGCTATAACCCGCCAATCAGCCGCGACAACTGGGCAAACAAAGATAGCCTGGAAGAGCGCGCTGATCGGCTGTGCCACAAATCTACATACTTGGAGGCCCCGCCCGAGTGGCTGGGCGAACAGTTTATTTCTGAGGCCGAACATCTGAAGGCCACGGACGAGCGGGCATATCAGCACGAATACCTCGGCATTCCGGTTGGCACAGGCGGCAACGTTTTCGACAAGTTGGAGCTGCGGGAGATCACGGACGACGAGGTAAAAAGATTCGATAAGATCTACCAGGGCGTTGACTTCGGCTGGTTCCCGGATCCGTTTGCTTTTATCCGGCTGTATTATGACAAGGCACGGGAAACAATCTATCTGCTCGACGAGATATACCAGAATAAGCTATCCAACGAGCAGAGCGCAACGATGATCAAGCAGCGCGGATATGAGAACGTGCGCATCGTCTGTGATAGCGCAGAGCCAAAGAGTGTCGCTGACCTTCGGGCTATGGGGCTTCCATCATACGAAGCTATCAAAGGTCCCGGGTCAGTCGAGTATGGAATGAAGTTTCTGCAGCGCAGAACGATTGTTATTGACAAAAAACGAACGCCGCACGCTTATGATGAGTTTGTCGGCTACGAATACGAAAGGAACAAAGACGGCGATATCATCAGCGGGTACCCAGACGCGAACAATCACCTGATCGACGCGACGCGGTATGCCCTAGAGCCCGTAAGCCGCAGAATGGGAGTTATTGCATGACGGTTATCGATAAGCTGAAAGAGCTTGGATATACAACGATCCCGGAGGATTTTTATACATACGTATCCCTTTGGAAGTCGTGGTATGTTGGCAAAGTCAAGGGCTTCCATCAGTATCGACGCTATAACGGCCACAAGTGGACAAAATGCAACCGCGCAAGTCTCGGCATGGCGAAAAAGGTCTGCGAAGACTGGGCAAATCTTCTGATGAATGAGAAAGTCCAGATCACGCTCAAAGGCCGGAGAGAGCAGGAGTTTGTCGACAGAGTTCTGACGGCAAACAACTTTACGGTCAAGTCGAACGAGATGCAGGAAATGAAATCTGCACTCGGAACCGTGGCATACATCCCCCGCGTAGTAGGTCAAGCTGTCAACGAGAGCGGCGAGATCGTGCGGGGCGAAGCTTCTAGCATCGAGCTAGACTATGTGACGATCGAACATATTTTCCCGCTGGCTTGGCAAAACGGAATTATTACGGAATGCGCGTTCGACAGCATGGTCACGCGGACAGGAAAGAATTACCTGTACTTGCAAATCCATCGGAAGGACGAAAACGGCCTTTACGTCATCGAGAACAGTATTTACCGCTACGAAAACGAGACGCTTTCTGACGCTCTGCTGACAGAGGTTCCGGGATTTGAGCGGATCCCTCCCGTGGTGCATACGGGAAGCGACAAGCGGCAGTTTGTCATCGACCGGCCGAACATTGCAAATAACCTTGATTATCTGCTTCCGGTTGGCATTTCCGTGTATGCGAATGCAATCGATGTTCTGTGCGGTGTGGATTGCGCCTATGACTGTTACGTCAATGAGTTTGAAAACGGCCCAATGATGATGATGATCAAAATGCCCGCTACAAGGTGGGAGGACGACGAACCGACGCTTGATGACAATGATCGGCGCTTTTATCTGCTCCCGGAAGATACACAGCAAGGGAACGTTGTGGAGACGATTTCCCCGACCCTTCGGACGGAACAACTGAATGTGGGCCTGCAAGACCATCTGAACATGCTGTCCAGTAAGTGTGGCTTCGGAGAGACTTATTACCGTTTTAATGGCGGTAGCGTCGCGACAGCCACACAGGTCATCAGCGAGAACAGCACCATGTTCCGCACCATCAAAAAGCATGAAATTGTTCTCGAACAGGTGCTTGTAGAACTATGCCGGATCCTTCTCCGGCTTGGGAATACCGCGATGAACGCGGGGCTGAACGAGGATGTGGAGATCAGCATTGATTTCGACGATTCTATCATTGAGGATAAGGCCACTGACTTTTCTCGCGATATGCAGCTTCTTAATGCTGGGATTATGAACGACTGGGAGTTCCGCATGAAGTGGATGAACGAAGACGAGGAGACCGCAAAAGCAGCACTTCCCAAAATGCAGGATATGACGACCGATGGGCAGGATGAGGTCGAGTAATGGCGCACTATCCATTTACTCCGGAACTGCTTGATGCACTTCCCGAAGAACTCGCTGAACTCTTCCGAGGACTTGAAGATGCGCTGCTTGATGAGATTTGCAGCCGCCTTGCACTGAAAGATCAGCTGAACGAAGTGACGGTTCAGGCGATTCGGGCGCTGCGGTTGCATGGCATCGATACAAAAGACGTCGAAAAGGCCATCCAGAAAACATCTGGGATCAGTGAAAAGAAGCTCAACAAGCTTTTTGACGATGTAATAGCCAGAAACCAGAAGTATTATACCGACGTCATTGATATGGCGGGGCTGACGCAGCCAGAAATGCTGGTCGATGCGCCTGTGATCGCCGCGATCCGGGCGCAGACACTTGATGAATTTCACAATATCACAGCTTCTATGGGCTTTCTGGTGGATAACGGCAGGACCATGCTGCGCCCGGCCAAAGCGTACCAATGGGCACTCGATTCTGCCGCCCTGCAGATCCAGACCGGCGCGGTCAGCTATAATCAGGCCATCAAGCCAGCGGTGCAGCAGCTTGCAAAGAGCGGCATAAAAACGGTCAATTATGAAAGCGGCCATGTTGACCAGATCGACGTCGCCGTGCGCCGCGCGGTGATGACCGGCGTCAACCAGATATGCGATCAATATACAAAGCAGTCAGCAGAATACCTGCAGACGCGGTATTTTGAGATATCCGCACATTCCGGTGCCCGAGACAAGCCCGGCCATTCTCCGTGGTCGAGCCACAAGGACTGGCAAGGGAAAGTCTATTACCAAAGTGAAAACGGTGAGCCTGATCCGATGGGTCTTTACGATGACCTTGTAGCTACTACCGGCTATGGATACGTCGATGGTCTGACCGGCGCGAACTGCCGCCATCATAAATACCCCTTTATTCCCGGAGTTTCAGAGCGCACTTACACCGATGACCAGCTTAAGCATATCGATGACGGGCTGGGGTGCGAATTCCAGGGGAAAAAGTATTCCGCATACGAGGCAACGCAGATGCAGCGCAAAATTGAGCGCACCATACGCAAATTAAAGCGCAAGAAAGCCGGTTATAACGCCGCTGGTCTGGCAAACGACGAACAGGCGGTAAGTATTCGCATCCAGAGGCAAAGACGCCAATACAAGGCGTTCAGCAAGGCCGCGGGGCTGCCGGAACAGCGAGAAAGGATGAAGGTGCTGTATTGATCGACGAAAAACTGAAAGCCGCCATTGAGCGGGCGCTTGCTGATGGCTGCCGTGTGCAGCTGAAGCGAATGAAAGACGGCACGATCAAAGCGCAGATCGTAAAAATGGAAGAGATCAAAAAATAAATACCTTCCCGCAGCGCAATGGAGCGCGCGGAAGTGGCACGAAGAGTCAGTTTGTAAGGGTTTCTTACAGGTTGGCTCTTTTTTCTTTGTAATCAATGGGCGACGGCCCTTAAACGGAGGCTTTTTATGGCAGAAGAACCCAACGTGCAGGGCACGGGAATCACTGCTCCCGAGCAGGAAAAAACGTTCACGCAGGCTGATGTCGATAAACTCATCCAGACGAGGCTCGATCGCGAACGGAAAAAGTACCCCAGCGAGGAAGAAATCACCGCCTATCGGACTTGGAAGGACAGTCAGCAGACCGAACAGGAGCGTCAGGCCAAGCAGGCAAAAGACCTTGCGGACAGCAAAGCGGCTCTTTCTGCCTCACAGGCAGAGGTCGAGCAGCTGCGGCGCGATAAATACGTGCTGAGCAAGGGCCTGACCGGCGAGGATGCCGAATTTGTTGCGTTTAAGGCTATGAAGATGGTCAACGACAAGACCACGTTTGAGCAGGCTGTCGACGCATTGACCGCAAACCGAAAGAAAGCAACATTCGACTGGACAGCCCCGACAGGAGGCGGCACAAAGGAAAACACAGCAAATCAGCAGATGAACGCCCTGATTCGTGGCGCTCTCAGATAAGAAAAGGAGTTATATATGCCGACTATTGATCGCAATTCTCTTTCCGGTCTTATTCCGGAACCCGTAACCCGTGACATCATGCAGGGCGCTATCGCAGAGTCCGCAGTCCTGCGCATGGGCCGCAGACTGGCGAATATGTCCAGCAAGACCCAGACCATCAACGTGCTCGACGCCCTGCCGTCTGCATTCTTTGTCAATGGTGAAGCGACCGACACTGGCGCTGGCGAAGCATTCAAGCAGACCACCAAGATGGCGTGGGACAAGAAGAAACTGTACGCCGAGGAAATCGCCGTCATCGTTCCGATCCCTGAAGCTGCCCTGGACGATGCAGACTATGACATTTGGGGCGAGGTCCGCCCGAGACTGACCGAGGCTTTCGGCAAGGTTATTGATGCGGCTATCCTGTTCGGCACGAACAAGCCGAGCACGTGGCGTGACGGCGTTGTTCCTTCGGCCATCGCTGCTGGCAACGGCGTGCCCGTCGGTACGAGCGTCTTTGACGACATCATGGGCGAGGGCGGCCTGATCGCAAAGGTCGAACTCGACGGTTTCAACCCGAATGGCGTTATGTCCGCGATCCAGATGCGCGGCAAGCTTCGTGGCCTGAAGGACACGACCGGCCAGCCCATCTTCAAGTCCGACATGCAGGGCGCGACCCGCTATGGCCTTGACGGCATGGATATGTACTTCCCGATGAACGGCGCATTTGACCCGTCTCAGGCGCAGATGATCGTCGGCGACTGGTCGCAGCTGGTCTATGCAATCCGGCAGGACATGACCTTCAAGATCTTCACCGAGGGCGTCATTCAGGACCCGACCACGAAGGCGATCACTTACAACCTCATGCAAAACGATATGGTCGCGCTGCGTGCGGTCATGCGCCTCGGCTGGGAAATCGCCAACCCGGTCAACGCTTACAACGCGGGCATTACCAACCCGTTCCCGTTCTCGGCCTACGGCAAGGCTGGCACGGTCTCCACTGTGACCGTCGCCCCGGCAACCGCGACCGTGGCGAAGGGCGCAAGCAAAGCATTTTCCGCCTCCGTTGCGGGTGAAGGCATCGTAAGTGGCGACGTCGAGTGGAGCCAGAGCGGTGCAAAGTCGTCTATCACGGAAGGCGGCGTGCTGACGGTCGCGTCCAATGAGACGTCCGCGAGCATTACCGTCACTGCAAAGTCGAAGCAGGACAGCACTAAGACCGGCACGGCAACTGTTACGGTCGGTTCGTAAAAAATGAAAGGAGCTGGTACGAATGATCTATGCCGACTATGAATTTTACTCCGGCTGCTATTACGGCAACGTCAACGAGGAGGATTTTCATCGTCTGGCCGTTCGTGCCAGCTCCTTCCTCGATTATTACACGCAGAACCGGGTAAAGAACCGCGCGGATCTGCATGAGGTGAAAATGGCATGCTGCGCGCTGGTCGACAGGTACAAGACCATCGAAGCTGCACAGGATCTTGCACAGAAGAACCTTACCGCCGGGCTTGCATCTGATTTCGGTGAATTGCAGAGCGAGACTGTGGGCGGTTACTCCCGCACGTTCCGAAGCAGCGGCGATTCTTCCGTTTCGGCCATGAAAGCCGCGGACAATCTGAAAGCGACGCTTGCGGCCACGGCGCGCGAATACCTGGCGCATACCGGCCTGCTGTACAGAGGGAGGTGCTTTTCATGTACGCTCCCCACACTGTAACCATCTACAACGTCACGCAGGAAACAGACCAGACCACGTTCAAAGACGTGCAAAAGTCTTATATCACAGTCCTCCGTGGCGTGATGCTGCAGGCGTCCAAAGCCGCAAATGTCCGCCAAAGCGGGCTAGAGGGCGCGGACGCTGTCAACCTGTATATTCCATTCTCCACGCCCGCTGTGGATGGCGTGACGGGCGCTGCGAAGCGCTACGTCGGGCCACAGGAATTCTGGCGAGCAGTCGATAAAAGCGGGCTCTGGACGCTCTCGACGGACGGCAACGGCGGCACGACCTTTTTTGTCAAGGGCGAAGTCGTTGAGCCGGAGAAGACCGAGGAAGCGATTGAAATGCTCTACGACGACGTTTACAAGGTCACGAAGGTAGACATGAAGGACCTCGGCAGCGCTGATATGCAGCACTGGGAAGTCGGAGGATCCTGATGTGCTGAAATTCTCCGTGGAAACGTCCGGGCTTAATGCAATCGCAGAAAAGCTGAAAGAGGTATGCAGCCGAGCGGAGCATATTGTTGCAGTTCAAGTTCGGAAGGACACAAGCCCATATGTTCCGTTTTTGACTGGCTCCCTCGATGAGAGAACGCGCGTGGACGGGAATACAGTCACCTACCCCGGCCCATACGCGCGGTTCCTCTACCACGGGAAGGTCATGATCGACCCGGAGACCGGAAGCACATACGCGCCGAAGGGCGGGACGAAGGTGCTGACCGACAAGAATCTTGTGTTCAATACCTCTGGACATTCTCAGGCCCAATCGCACTGGTTCGAGGCATCGAAAGCTGAAAACCTTGATAAATGGATCCGCGTTGCGGACAAGGCGGTGAAACATGGACTCTGAAAAACAGAAAAAGTTGGTATCAGCGGAAGAAGAACAGGATATCGCCCGAAAGATGATGGTCTGGGCGAACTCCTTTTCGGACGACGATATGCCAGCCGCGACGATCAACTATGAATTTCTCGCCGCAGATTCCGCAAGTATGGCGCTGTCCGCCATTCAGGGCGCGTACATCACGCGGAAATACCTGCTTGGCGGGCATGAAGCAGAATACCAATTTAAGATCATCGCCCGCATCATCCCCGGCAGCAGCAACGATAAGCGCCTGAAATGCGACGCCATGCTCAACCGCTTCGGAGACTGGGCTATGCAAAATTACCCGTCTTTGGGCGACGGGATGCGCGTCCGGCGCGTGGAAGCGTCCAGCCGTGCGGCTCTGTTCGCCCGGTACGATGACGGTACAGAAGACCATCAGATACTTATGAAACTGACATATGAGGTGATTTAACTATGGCAGATATGACCTTTAATACCACTTCCGGCCAGACCATTGACCGAGAATTGCTGATCGCATACCTGAACACCGGCGAGTCGGCGACGCCCGTCTGGTCTCCGTTCGGTAAGCGCGTCACCGACTCCAGTATGGAATATGACTGGCAGGAGGATTCCAGCAAGGATATCCTCGGCACGACCAGAACCACCATGAAGAAGCCCATCATCACGCAGAGCTTTGACCCGTGCGAGCTGGATTCTGGCGACGCGGCGCTCGTCAAGCTGTGGAATCTGTCCGTCAAGGATCAGGACGCGGCTGCGCTGGCGAACCAGGATGTTCTCATTGTCCACCACTACGCAGGTACGGCTAAGACGGCGGTTTTTGCGGAGCGCTACGACGGGACGATGGTCAAGCCCACGAGCCTCGGCGGCGAGGGCGGCGGTTTCGTCGGTATGCCGTTCGACGTGACGCTGGGCGGCACGCGCACGACCGGAACGGCTGCGGTCGGCAGCAACGGTGCAGTTACATTCACGGCTGATTCTGCGGCGTAAGGAGGGACACTAAATGGCAGATATCAGATTTGATACTGGTGTACAGTCCTTCCAAATTAACGGCGGCGTGAGTGTAGAGTTCAACCCTACGGACAGCGAATTTGCGAAAAAGCTGTTTTCGCTGTTCGAAGAGTTGGAATCCAGACAGCATGAATACGCAAAACGCGCCGAAAACGAGACGGACCCGAAAAAAATTCTCGATTTGGCAGATCAGTTCGACACGGAGATTCGCGAAAAAATCGACGGAATTTTTGGAAAGCCGATTTGTACTGAAGTGTTCAGGACAAACGTAATGGCGCTTGCAAATGGTCTGCCGGTATGGGCGAATCTTATGCTTGCTGTCATCGACGAGATGGACGCTGGTTTCGATCTCGAAAAAACCAGACTGAGCCCAAGAGTAAAACAGTATACGGACAGATGGGCGAAAAGAAAGCGCTGATCTACGCGCTCCCGACGTCAGTCGAGGTAAACGGCAAAACATATCAGATTGAATCAGATTATAGAGCGGTGCTGGATATCCTCACCGCCCTTTCTGATGGTGATCTCGACGAACAGGACAAAGCCGAAGCTGCGTTGACTATCTTCTATCCGGAGTTCTCGTCAATGCCTGCGTCGGATTACCAAGAAGCGCTGAATCAGTGCTTCCGGTTTATCGACCACGGGCAGGGGGCAAAGACGCAGGGAAAACAGCCCGCCGTTATGTCGTGGGAGCAGGATTTTGACATGATCATTTCCCCGGTCAACCGGATCGCTGGCTGCGAAGTCCGCAGTCTCCCATATCTCCATTGGTGGTCGTTTTTGTCGTACTACATGGAGATTGGCGATTGCCTCTTTGCGCAGGTCGTTGCGATCCGGGACAAAAAGGCCCGCGGGAAGCCGCTGGATAAGCAGGAGCGCGAATTCTACCGGCGGAACCGGGAAATGGTCGACCTGAAAACGACCTACACGGAGGCAGAGCAGAATCTACTTGCCGCGTGGGGGATCGGGGCACCAAAGCAAACATAAGGTGGTGAAACTATGGCGGACGGCAAGGTTGTTATTGCGGTCGATGCTGATGCAAAACAGGCTCAAAAAGAGCTGGATAAGGTCACAAAATCCATCGAAAAGATCCAAGCTGACCTGAACAAAAGCACTGGAGAACAGAGCGGGATCAAAGCAGAGCTGGACGCGGCAAAAGCATCCGCGAAGCAAACCGAAGATGCAATTCGGTCTCTGAAAACCGAGGCATCGCAGCTGACGCAAATAACGTCCGGCACTGTTTCTGTTGACCCAGCTCAATTTATCGCTGCGCAGGAGCGGCAGGCTGCCGTTACCGCGCAGCTGAAAGAGCAAGAGGCGGCTCTTGCCAAGCAGGACAAGGCGGTCGAGGCGCTTGATGCAAAATATGCCCGCGTGACCGACAAGGTGATCCAGCAAACAGCGGCACTTGACGATGCAAAAGAAAAGGCCGGAGCGCTCACGAAACAGATCACAAATGCGGGCGGTGCGTCCGAACGCATGGCCGAGTCGGCGTCGCGCGTTGAAAAGAGTATGTCCAAGTTTGGGAACCGGATCAGCGGACTTTTTAAGCGCGCGTTGGTATTTACGCTCATTTCCCGTGGCCTCTCTCAGCTGCGCAGCTGGCTTGGCGAGACGATCATGCAGAATGATGCAGCCCGTGCGTCTATCGCTCGGCTGAAAGCCGCCCTTTTGACGCTGGCACAGCCGATTCTTGAAGTTGTGATCCCGGTTTTTGTGAAGCTGGTCAACATTCTTACTCAGGTTGTGACGGCAATTGCAAAATTTTTCGGTATGCTGTCCGGTAAAAGCTGGGGCACGCAAGTATCTGCGGCAAAGGGCCTGACCGAAGAGAAGGAAGCACTCGAGGGCGTAGGTTCTGCCGCTGAGGATGCGAGCAAGAGCATGGCGAGCTTCGACGAGATCAACCAGATCACAAGCAATCAGGCGTCGGATGCTGGCGGCGGTGGCGGCGGCTCTTCCGGCACGGAGGGCATCACCCCGGATTTCTCGAATCTTGATATGGCAGAAGACAAACTGCATGATATTCTCGGGATTGTCGGTGCGATTGCGGCCGGTTTGCTTGCGTGGAAAATCGCGAGTATGTTTACAGATGATCTCAGCAAGATCGGTGGCATTGCACTTGCCGCGGCGGGCGCGTTTGCGCTTATCTATTTCTGGCTGGACGCATGGAAAAACGGAATCGATTTGCAGAACTTCGCCGGTATGCTGGCTGGACTCGTGGCGTTGGCTGGTGGCCTTGCGATTGCATTTGGCGCAACTGCTGCGGGCATTGCCCTTGTAGTAGGCGGTCTTGCAATGCTGATTGTCGGCATTAAAGATGTGATTGAAAACGGCCTGACGTTAGAAAATACGTTGACGATTATCGCCGGGCTTCTTGCCGCTGGCATTGGTATCGGTCTTCTGACTGGAAACTGGATCCCGCTACTCATTGCGGCAATTGCGTCCGTTCTGCTGGCCCTTGTGTACTTCACCGGGCACGGTGAAGAGCTTATCAGCGGCCTGAAAGATGTTGTTGAGGGTTTCGGCAAGTTTTTCAAAGGCGTTTTCTCAGGCGATTTGAAGCTCGCAGCAGAGGGCGCAAAGCAGATCTGGGAAGGTATGAAAAAAACGTGGAACGCCATTGTAAGCTCCATCCGCGATGCGTGGAATGCGTTCATCACGTGGATGCAGTCTAAGAACCCAGCGCTGGCCGCGATCTTTCAGACTATCGGGAAATTGTTTTCCGACCAGTACAACGCATGGGTAAAAATCCTGAAAGGTTTGATCACGTTCCTGACCGGCATTTTCACAGGCGACTGGAAAAAGGCTTGGAACGGTGTGCTCGAAATTTTGAAGGGTATCTGGAATCTAATTGTCGGCACGGTTGAGGGCGCAATCAATTTCATCATTGACGGTATCAATCTCCTAATTTCCGCGCTGAATAAAATTCAGGTCAACATTCCCGAGTGGGTCCCGTTGTTGGGCGGCAAGACCTTCGGCATCAACATTGCGCCGGTCAGTAGAATCGAGCTTCCCCGTCTCGCCTCCGGCGCGGTCATCCCGCCGAACCGGGAATTCCTCGCGGTGCTGGGAGACCAGAAGAGCGGGACGAATATTGAGACGCCGCTGGAAACCATGCTGCAGGCGTTCCGGCAGGCACTCAACGAGAATGGAGGCAGCGGCCGGAGCATCACGGTCGTGCTCGAGATGGACAAGCGGGAGTTCGCCCGCGCCGTCTACAAGGCAAACAATGATGAGACGCAGCGTGTCGGCGTGAAGCTCGCGGGGGTGAAAGCATGAATAGTGTATTGAGCCTTGACGGAAAAGCGTATCCGAATCTGCACGTCGTGAGTCTGAAACGTTCGTTCTCCGTGCTTGATGGCGACAATGCCGGGCGCGTGATGACCGGCGCAATGACGCGCGACATCATCGGCACCTATTACAATTACAGTCTGGAAATTGATTCCGTGACATCGAACCCCGAGGAATACGACGAGTTTTATGAAACGATCTCCGCACCGGCAGACAGCCACGTACTGACAGTCCCCTATGCGCAGACGACCATGACGTTCGACGCGTATGTTGCAAATGGCGACGATGAACTGGCGTCCAGCTATGCCGGGAAAAACAGCTGGCAGAACCTGACCGTCAATTTTGTTGCCATGAAGCCCAAGAGGACCCCGGCATGAGCGTGAGAGTAGTATATGAGGACGTCGCGGTCGGCGCTGCAGCTGCGTCGACAGTAACGACGACGGCGAGAAAAGACTTTGCCAACCCTGCTCTGATCCCCTACGGTACAGACGCCGGGCTGCTGGCGTCATTCGAGCAGAATCAGTGGGTTCTTGACGGGACGCGCGTCTTGCTCGGGAGCCAGCGGGCCGCATTCTGGTCCGCGGTGCAAAGCAACGACGACTGCACGTTTGACGCAGCACCGACGATCACGATCTCCCTGAACGGTCAGTTCTCGTCCCCGGGCATTTTCTTCTACTTCGACGGCTCGGAGGGTGACTATTGCAGTGAGATCGTCCTGACGTGGTACAACGGCGAAGAACAGCTTGCGAGCAAGACCTTCACGCCGAACTCGTACAAGTATTTCTGCGAGCAGCAGGTCGACCTATATAACAAGCTCGTCATCCAGATCAATAAGACGAATCTGCCAAAGCACTACGCGAAGATTTCACAGATCTTCTTTGGCATCGCCCGGGAATTTGAGCGGGCGGAACTCCGCTCCGTCAGAGTGACGGAGGGCCTGAACATCATTTCAGACGATCTGGAGATCAACACGCTCGACTTCTCGCTGGACAGTGCGGATGACATTGATTACGTCTTCCAGCAGAAGCAGCCCGTCAGCGCGTATGACTCGGATCACCTGATCGGCGTGTTTTACATCGAATCGTCCTCCCGCAAGAGCGTCAGCGTCTATGATGTCTCCTGTATCGATGCCATCGGCGTCATGGACAGTGAGCCGTTTGCGGCTGCGATCTATTCCGGCGCGTCCGCAAAGACGCTGATACAGACGATCCTTGCCGGGCACTTCACACTGGAATACGACTCCGCGCTGGACGACGCAAAGGTCACGGGCTACATCCCGGACTGCACGAAGCGCGAGGCGCTGCAGCAGATCGCATTTGCCATCTGCGCCACCATCGACACAAGCGGAACGCGCGGGATCAAGGTGCGCAAGCTCGCGGCGGACGAGGCGGCGGAGATCCCGCTTGACCGGCTCTATACCGGCGGCAGCGTGGAAACATCTTCCCCGGTGACGGAGGTGCGCGTGACGGCGCATGCGTACAAAACGACCGGCAGCGGCGACAGCGTGGAGGTCGACGGCACGACGTATTACCACACGACCACTGTCACGACGAAGGCCAATCCGAAGGTCACGGCCACGACGAAGCCAAACGTCGTCGAGGTCAGGGACGCCACACTGGTCAGCAGCAGCAACGTCGCCGCGGTCACCCAGCACGTCTATGACTATTACATGCGCCGTCAGACCCACAGCGTGCGGATCGTCATGGACGGCGAGACCCCCGGCGATTACGTCAAAACGACGACGCCGTGGGGCAGCACGATCACCGGCACGATCACCAGCATGGGTATCTTGCTCAGCGGGATCGCGGCTGCAGAGTGTGAAATTGTAGGATCCTGAGAAACGGAGGTGCATCCTATGGTTCAGGGTGATGCCTATAACATCGATATTTCCATCACGAACAACGGCGAAGCGCTCGATATCAACGATATCGAGACCGTCGAGGTCTCGCTTCTGTACCTGCAGAAGAAATACCCCGGCGAAGTCGAATACAAGGACGGGAAGTTCCGCTTCCCGCTGACGCAGCAGGAGACATTCAAGCTACCGAAGACCTGCCAGATGCAGGTGCGTGTGAAATTTACCTCGGGGGACGTCATCGGCTCCCCGATCCAGCAGATCGACGTTCTGCACGCGCTGTCAAAGGTGGTGCTGTAATGGTTCCAGTGACGCCGGTCACGTTTGAGCTGGCCGGAGATCGCGCGCTGCGCTTTGACACCGGCGGAGGCAGCGACGTCTCCTTCGGCTTCTCGGCCTCCATATCCGCCGGGGGTGCCAAGCCTTACACCGGGGCATACGAGGTCACGCCCAAGATCTATGAGGCAGTCTCGCTGGAAACGAAGGACCGCTTCCTGAAAGACAATGTAACCGTCAAGAAGATCCCCCAGTATATCGTCTCGAACGATGCGGGGGGTGCAACACTCATTATGGGGGATGAATATTATGGCTAATCAATATGTAAACAAGGTTATCGTTGGTACTGAAGTTAAGCTTGATCTTACTCAGGACGATATCACTCCTGATAAGCTGGCTGAGGGCATTAAAGCCCATGACAAATCTGGCGCACCTATCGTTGGTACCAGTACAAAGGATGCTGACACCAGCGATGCAACTGCCGTTGCTGCAGAAATTCTGAAGGATAAGACAGCATATGTGGCAGGCTCCAAGCTGACTGGTACAATGCCTAATAACGGGGCAAAGCACTTGAAAATCACCAGCAAAGACGCTCCTGTGCCTATTCCGATGGGTTTTCACGACGGTTCGGGGGATGCTGCTATCGACGCTGATGAGGCTGCAAAGCTGATTCCGGCCAACATTCGTGAGGGTATTACAGTGCTCGGTGTTGAAGGCACTATGTCTGGTTCTGAAGGCGTAAAGCCTCAGGCGAAGACGGTTACTCCGACATTTGTACAGCAGGAAGTTACACCTGACAGTCCTGATTACAATTATCTATCTTCTGTGACGGTTGCTGCAATTCCTGTCACCTACACCGATAACGCTCAGGGAGGACAGACGCTGAAAGTAGGTGCTTAATCGTGGCAGTCAACAAGGTTGAAATCAACGGCGAAGTAAAGCTTGACTTGACACAGGACACCGTTACGGCAGCAAAGCTTGCACATGGCGAGACTGCGCACGACGCGAGTGGCGAGCTGATTACCGGCACCATGACTGCACCGCAGCTGCAGATCGCAGTTACGACCAGCGCAGGCGCGACTGTCACAGCTACAAAGGGCAGCAAGACGGTTTCTGGGACGGCGGATGCGAGTGGAAACTGCACGTTGATAGTCGATGAGGTTGGAACATGGACGGTAACAGCAGCGACAGCAAGCACAACAAAGACGGCAGATGTTGTGGTTGGGACAGCTAATGTCGATTTGGTCATGATCGACCCCGTGTTCGGAAATAACAGCTGGGCTGCAATTATTAAGGCCTGTCAAGAGAAACAAGTTCCCAACACATGGAACGTCGGCAACAGCTGCAACATGACAATTAACAACAAGACCTACGCGATCGACATTATCGGCAAGAACCACGATGACTACGCCGACGGCTCTGGTAAAGCTCCGCTGACGTTCCAGATGCACACGACTTACGCGACGCAGTATAAGATGAACAACAACGATAGCAACAGCGGCGGTTGGGCAGGATGCTTGCTGCGAGGAAACGGTGGTTTCAAGACGATCAAATCGAAAATGCCGGCAGAGGTAGTGACTGCGATGAAGGCCGTGACAAAGAAGACCTCGTTAGGCAGCGCCAGCTCGGCTATCGAAACGACGGAGGACACGCTGTTCCTGTTGTCGGAGATCGAGGTGCAGGGCACGCGGACGCATTCCTACGCGGGCGAGGGCATGCAGTACACGTATTACCAGACGGCGGCCAACCGGAAGAAAAACCGCGCGTGGTATCTGCGCTCGCCGAGGACCAACAGCACCACCTGCTTCTGCAGAACGGGATGGAACGGTGAAGCGGACTGGAGCGTCGCGTCCGAGGTGGACGGCATCGCGGCGGCATGGTGCTTCTAATCATGTAGATATGATCTTTAAGGTCATTCTGATAAACAAGCCGACGGGCGTTAAGGAGCTTCTATGAGTACGATTATTGACACCCTCATCACCGACCGAACGGTAGCGGACGTCGCACGCGTGCACGAGTTGGCCGTGAAGGGCTACGCGGGCATGACGGCGGCGGAGCTGGCGGAGTGGCTGGCGGGGATGAAGGGCGCATACAACGCCGTTGACCTCAACCGCGTCGGGACGGCGCTGAACTACCTCCGCGACCGCCTGACCGGCGTCTGCGGCAGGGATATCACGTGGCAGGCGAAGACAGATTGGGCTATGACGGACGTTATAACAGTCGCACAGGGCAACGCATATCACGACCAGATCAGCGACGTCCGCGCCGCGCTCACCTACCCCGCAAATGCCCCGGATGTGCCGGAGATCGCGTTGCTGACGTATGCGGGCGCAAACGATATCGAACGCATCCTGGCCATCTGCGAGACGCTGGTCGACAATGTGATAAATGCGTTTCGCTACACCGGCGCGGCGGAGTGCACCATGGGAGGATTACTATGACAGACAGACAACCGACACAGGTACTGGCGAACGGGGCCATCCGCTATGGCATCTACCGCGCGGATGGCACGCTCGACCACTATGAATATCTCCGGCGCGAGGACGCGCCGACCGTCGAGGGAACGCCGCTCAGCAAGGCAAATCTTCTCTCGGACGCCACAGCTTCGAAGCTCTGGCCCGGCAGCAACAAACCGGAGGACCCAACTGTCAACCAGGCATTTGAAAAGCTATCGAAGGGTATGCACCTCATCGGCGATATCGAGCTGACGTCCCGTGAAGCACCGTCTTCCGCGTGGTTGCCCTGTGATGGACGCTACATTTCGCAGGCTGATTATCCTGAGCTGTTTAACATTTTGCGCGTGTCTGCAAGTCAGGGCAACTGGGACACACAGGTCGTAGACACAAATAGTGCCCCCAACGGCCAGGGCGATATTATATCGTATGCAAACGGCGTATGGTTCCGCACTAGAGTGCAGATTGGTGACGCTGAGTACCAAGAAGAACCTCACGATGCCAAAATGTGGTACTCAAATGACAATATGAATTCATGGCATGCGATATCCATAGCAGGTAATGTTCGACAACTTACACCTGTGCACTTCTATGAAAATAAATATGTCTGCATCGCCGTTAAGTACTTTCCACCCAGCGGTTACATTAGTGCTTACTACCAGGGATATATCTATTATGCTAATCAACCTGCTGGCCCGTGGACATTAGGTGGAGAAACAGTTGGAGAGGACTCTGGGTTCGAGCCGGGTGGCAGTGCTTGGGATATTATTACAGACGGATCCAGGTATTATCTGGTGGGCAAGGTACAGGGCGTAATGCGATCCTCTCTCAGCCTATTCCCGCCAGCGTGGCAAGAAAGCAGCTTTGGCGGGCAATCGACTACAGGTAATGATTTCAACTCTGTAAATAATATTGTGTATAATGAGTCTGACGGTTACTTTTATGGAGCTAAAGGACGAACAGATTCTCTAAGCGCCTATAAACTTGCTCGCACACGTACGCCCGATAGCTATGCATCTTGGCAAGTCATATGTCCGAATAACGGATATTATCGTGGTATTGCTGCTAGCGGTAATATCATAATAGCAATGGACGCTTCAAATAATGATTCTCGTGTCTATGTCTACTCTATTGACGGGGGCCAGACTTTTACCACTAAGTCTCTCTCAGTATACCCGAGAGTAGGCTCACAGCGCGACTGGGTAAAAATTTTTAACGGAATTGTTGTACTGGCTGCACGTACGTCTTCACAGGCAACTGTTGGAGTTGCTAAGCTGCTGTATACAGATGATCTAACTCAAGGATTCTTATCCGTAGACACTCCGGCAAACGTTAACACCTTTGCGGGTAATGACTCCGGGTTGATTGTTGGCGCATTAACATCTCAGGGCTCTTCTAGCATCAATGTCTATAGAGATTTTACGTACGAAGCGAAAAAAATTCCAACGATCACTCCGGACAGTCGCAGTCATGCCTACATCAAGGCCGTGGAGGAATGAGCCATGCGGGACAGAAAAGGGACGAACGATCTGGCGAACGGCGCGGTCTGCTACGGGGCCTATGACGCGGCGGGGAATCTGCTGCGGCAGGTCTGGCTCCGGCTGGAAGACGAACCGCTGGCCGAGGAAACGCCGCTCGTCAAGGCAAATCTGCTGACCGACGAAACTGCCGCCCTCCTCTGGACGGCGGGAGACGCTCCGGCCGACCCGACCATCAACGACGCGCTGGACAAGCTCTCCACGCCGCAATACAAGATCGGCGATCTGCTCGTCACCGTGCGGGAGCTGGCCGCCCCGTGGCACGCCTGCGACGGCTCGGCCTTCTCGCAGACGGACTACCCGGAGCTTTATAACCAGCTCGGCGGCAATGCGCTGCCGAACGTCAGCTATTCAGACGACACAGTGACATACATCAAAATGGCCAACGACTGACCGCCGGGAAATACATAAAAGAGGTAAAAACATGGATGCTGGAACCATCACGATCATCTGCGCCGTCCTCGGCTCGTCCGCGCTGACGACGGTCATTCAGGCCATCGTCGGCGCAGCGCAGAAGAAGAAAACACAGGCAGACTCCCAGGGCGACCATCTGGCCGAGATCGACAAAAAGCTCGGGAAAATGCAGGAGCATCAGGATGAGCAGTACCTGTCTATCCTGCGCCTGACGATCATGTCAGAGGAGATGCCGATGTCGGAGCGATTGATCGCTGGCAAAAAATACGTAGATCTGGGAGGAAACGGGGACGTCAAGCAATTCCTGCATCAGCTGGAAGCGCAGTGCGAAAGGAAGTGAAGCTGTGAGATTCAAACTCCGCTGGACAAAAGGCGAAATGTCCAAGACCATCGTGTTCTACTGCATCCGCGTGCTGACCCTCACGCTTTTGTGGGCGGTGCTGCTCGAGACAATCGCGGTCCTGTTTCAGCTGGATATCGATCTTTCCGCCGTGCTGACGTTCACCGCCGCGGCGTTCGGCGGTGAGCTGCTTCTGCTCGCGTTCAAGCGGGTCTTCGCAAAAAAGGACAAAGACGAATAACCGGAACCACGAAAGGGGTACATATGGAAAACATCATCAAGCGGCTCGGGAATCTCCTGAGCGTCAAATCCATCGTTACACTTGGCCTGACCATCATCTTCGCCGTCCTCGCCCTGCGCGGAGATATCTCCGGCAAGGACTTCCTGACCATCTTCCTGACGGTCATCACCTTCTACTTCGGCACGCAGAGCCAGAAGGTGCAGGACGCTATCGAGGGCGGCAGCACGAAGGAGGATACGCAGAAATGAGTGTCATGAAAGCGTCTGAACTCGTCAAAAAGCATATCGACGTCGCGAAAAACTACAAGACCGTTTACATGTGGGGCTGCTTCGGCTCGCCGGTGTCTGAGGGGATCATTTCCGAGAAGGCGAAGCAGTATCCGGACTGGTACACTGCGGCGAAGCAGGCCAGATATCGCGGCCTCATCGGCAAAGGCTACTTCGGTTTCGACTGCGTGAACCTGACGAAGGGCATTCTCTGGGGCTGGAACGGCAATAAGAACGCCTACCACGGCGGCGCGCGCTATGCTGGCAACGCCGTCCCGGACGTCTCCGCCGACGGCATGATCGCCAAGTGCAAGGACGTATCGTCGACCGGCTGGGACAAGCTCGTTCCCGGCGAAGGACTCTGGATGCCTGGGCACTGGGGCCTGTACATCGGCGACGGTCTAGCCGTCGAGTGTACGCCCATCTGGGAGGACGGCGTGCAGATCACGTGTGTTGGCAACATCGGCCTAAAGGGCGGCTACAACAGCCGCAAGTGGCAGAAACACGGGAAACTCCCGTGGGTCGACTACGACACCGAGACGGTCGACAAGACCGTCGAGGATGCCAAGAAGACCATCAAGGCAAAGGCCGGTCTCGCGGACAACACCATCAAGTATCTCGCCGATTATAAGTACGGCGACGATCTGCTGAAAAAACTGGCTGCAGCCATGAAGTAAGGGGGGCGGGTCTATGTCACCGCAGGCGCGCGCCAAGCTGCCGCCGGAGCTGGGCGGCCTGACGCGGAAGGACATGGAAGCCGTGATCTATCAGGCCAATCTCGGCCGCGAGAACGCGCAGATCGCGCAGCTCTATTTCGTGGACAAGCTTCCGCAGGTCGATGTTGCGACAGAACTGTATCTCGGCAGGGCCACCGTGCAGCGGCGATTGCCGGAGATCATGGAGAGGATGAAAGCCGCGTCCGGCAATTTCCCGAGCTGAACAAAAGTGATGCCGGTCTGATGCACAACTGAGGCACAAGGAACCGAAAAAAAGCCCATACTGAACACATCAAAGGAGTGTTCGGTATGGGCTTTTCTTATTTTAATCCGAACCCGGCCGGGCGTCAGGTCGGAGACTGCACGGTCCGGGCGATCTCCAAAGCGACAGGGCAGAGCTGGGATGAGACGTACATGGGCCTGTGCCTGCAGGGGCTTATCATGGGCGATATGCCGTCCGCAAACAGCGTATGGGGCGCATACCTCCGGCAGCATGGCTTTGCCCGGAACGTGATCCCGAACACATGCCCGGACTGCTATACGGTCGCGGAGTTCGCGGCAGACCATCCGCGCGGCGTGTATGTGCTGGCCTTATCCAGCCACGTCGTGTGCGTGGAGGACGGAAGCTATTTTGACACGTGGGACAGCGGCAGTGAGATCCCGCTGTTCTATTGGGCAAAGGAGGAAACCTGATGTTTGGACAACAGCCGTACAACGTATATCAGCAGCCGATCTACAATCAGCCGCCCATGCCGCCGATGCAGGAACCGCAGATGCAAATGCGCCCACAATATCAGCCCGCACCGCAGATGCAGTATCCGCAGCAGCCGCAGCAGAACCAAGCGATCATCTGGGTCCCGAACGAGAAGTCGGCGAATGATTTTATTGTCGCACCCAACAATGCGGTTACCCTCTGGGATATGAACGCGCCGGTTGTGTACGTCAAAAAGGCCGATGCAAGCGGCAAACCTACTATGACAACGTACGATCTTGTAGAGCGCACACAGGCTGTTATAACGCCCACGGCGCCGCGAAAAGACCAGAGCGAGGAATACGTGACCCGCAGAGAGTTTGACGAGCTGGTGGCCAAGCTGACGGCTCCCAGCGTCAGGCCGACAAGAAAGGTAAAGGAGGCAGAACCCAATGGCGAATCCGCTGTTTAATGCCCTCGGCGGCGCGCAAATGCCCGGTACGGTCGGGCAGTTCCAAAACATGGTGCAGCAGTTCCGACAGTTTCAGCAGACATTTCAGGGCGACCCGAAAGCCGAGGTTGAAAAACTGGTGCAGTCCGGGAAGATCTCGCAGCAGCAGCTGAATCAAATGCAGCAGATGGCTGTGCAGTTCCGGCAACTGCTCGGATAACTTAATTTCAATTCGTGGCCACGATTGAGATAAATCAAAAATCTACGAAAGGAGAATTTGTATGAGTCTTACTGATGGAGGCATCCAGACGACTATGCCTGTTCAGCCCGCGAACAACTACGGCGGCGGCATGGGAATGTGGGGCGACAACTGGATCTGGATCATTGTGCTCTTCCTCTTCGGCTGGGGCCGAAACGGTTGGGGTGGCAATGGTAACGGTAACGGCGGCGTGATGGATGGCTATGTGCTTACGTCCGATTTCGCGAACCTCGAACGCAAGCTGGACAGCGTGAACTCCGGGCTGTGCGACGGCTTCTACGCCATGAACACCGGCATGCTCAATGGCTTTGCTGGCGTAACGCAGGCTGTGACAAACGGCTTCTCGCAGGCCGAGGTCGCACGCTGCAACGCGCAGATGGCGTTCATGCAGCAGCTCAATGCACTGCAGGCGCAGATCGCAAGCTGCTGCTGCGAAACCAGAGAGGCGATTCAGGGCGTGAACTACAACCTCGCCACGCAGGCTTGCGATACGCGGAACCTTGTGCAGAACACCACCCGCGATATCATCGACGCTATGAACTGCGGCTTCCGCAGCATCGACCAGCGTCTGACCGCGCAGGAGCTTGCTGCGAAGGATGCGAAAATCGCTGAACAGAGTCAGCAGCTCTTCGCTGCACAGCTGGCAGCGTCTCAGGCCGCGCAGAACGATACGTTGAAATCCTACGTGAGCGGGCAGCTGGCGTATTACAACCCGCGCCCGGTCCCCTCGTTTGCGGTCCCGGCTCCGTACCAGTACGCAGGTTGCAACAGCGGCTACAACTATGGCTGCGGCGGCTGCGCTGCGTAACAACTCCATACCGTAGAGCTTTTTCGTGGCCTCACGAAAATGATCGGCCCCATTGCCGATACTCGATAGCAATGCGGCGGGGCGACTACCCCGCCGCTATATTTTTACGAAAGGACTGATTTTATGGCCGAATTCACCAACTCCAATATCGTCAACGTCGCCGCTGGGCAGAATGTCCCGCTGACGGAAACCGCAGTCAGCAGCAAACCGTGTATCGTGCACCGCAGGGGCAGCGGGCAGGTAACGCTCCGCGGACTGACCAATCAGTGCAGGGCGATTTTCAAGGTCTCTTATGGCGGCAATATCGCTATCCCGACCGGCGGCACAGTCGAGGCGATCACCGCCGCGCTTGCGATCAACGGCGAAGCTTTGACCAGCGCGACTGCAACCGTTACTCCGGCTGCTGTCGAAAACTACTTTAATGTTTATGTCTCCGCGCAGGTAAGCGTGCCGAAGGGCTGCTGCGTGACGGTAGGCATGCGCAACACCAGCACGCAGGCGGTCAATTTTGCGAACAGCAACCTGACCGTCGAGCGTGTGGCTTGAAAGGAGGACGCAATATGTATGATCTGAGAAATCTCCGTGAAATGCTCTGCAAGGAGCTTGACGATATCGCGGATAAGCGTGAAATGTCTGCTGGAGACCTCGACGCGATCCAGAAGCTTACCAGCTCCATCAAGAACACCTATAAAATTGAAATGCTCGAGGATGGCGGCTATTCTCGTGATGGAGAGTGGGAAGCGGACATGCGTGGCACGTACGGCCGCGGCAGCTCATATCGCGGTCGCCGACGTGATGCGATGGGCCGCTACAGCCGTGCTGACGCCCGCGAGCATATGCGTACGAAACTAGAGGATATGATGCGCGACGCGGACGACGATACGACCCGTGAAGCGATCCGCCGCTGCATGGAGCAGATCGAGCGGGCATAGGGAGGGACGCGCATGCTGGATGAAGCCGAGATCCGAAAGGAGATTGCACGGCTGGAATATGAAGAATCCAGCTATCCCAACTATGCCAAGCTGGCAGACCTTTATGTGATACGCAATAAAATGCAAGAGGATGAGCGTGGAGGTCGGAGTATGCGCGTATCAACTTACTCCGGGGACCCAGCGCCAGCGATTCAGACGGAAGCCCCGCAGACAGTAGGCAGCTACGGCGACAGCGACTTCCTGCGTGCGGTCGCAGGGAAATATCCGTCCAGAGTATGGCCAATCATTGACGAACTAATGGATACACTTGCAATTGTCAACGCGAAAGTATATAATTCTGTTATGCAGAAAATACAACGCATGTGATATGTTAGTTATTTGTTAGCAACCGAAAAAAACTATAAGTGCCTGAAAATGTTTTTTGCTTTTGGATTTGCCGATAAAGACTTAAAGATGCCCGAAAATGTCTGAAAATAGTCCGGAAAATTAAGACGGCATGCCTTTTAAGCAGGGTGTCCGGAGTTCGAATCTCCGGCGGGTCACCATGTGAAAACACCACTGCAATCTGAACTCCCCGGAGTTGGACACAGTGGTGTTTTTCTTATTTCTCTTGTGTTTTCAATGCTTTCACGCCTTGCTTGACACAAAGCATCTTGGACGTGTAAATGGAAAAAGCACAAAACCAGACTGCAAAACGTAAAAAACGCGGAAAGCGAACTATCCAGTCTGGTTTATTTTTTCTCGTTTTGCTTGGAATTTACGTAGTATTCCTGCTCTTTCTTGAACGGTGTCTTGTATCCGTTCTTCGCGTGCGGACGGGTCTCATTGTAAAACTTGATATATTCTGCGATCGCCGCTCTGAGTTCCTGCTCAGAGCGGTATTTTGTTCGGTAAAGCTCTTCCCGTTTCATTGAAGCAAAGAACGACTCCATGACAGAATTATCATATGGGATGTGCGCACGGGAAAACGACTGTGTCACACCAAGCGATTGCAGATAGGCGCAAAAGGCGTTTGAACGGTAGTTGCTGCCGCGGTCCGTGTGAAACAACAAAGGAAGCTGCGGTTGCCGCTGTTCATACGCAATCTTAAACGTGCTTTTTACAAGCCGCGTGCTGTTTTTCAGACC
>ERZ809296.1158-NODE-1158-length-33103-cov-7.045873_pt1 | contig 33103 bp, 29 predicted proteins | sample MGYA00520511_ERZ809296 | MGnify/ENA primary metagenome ERZ809296 (study PRJEB31576, sample SAMEA3212662) | Homo sapiens | biome: human-gut; feature: human gut; material: fecal | place: Sweden | collected 2012 ...
ACGGGGAGCCTTTTCCTGCGGGGTCGAGGCGCCGGCGCCGTTGCTCAGCAGCTCGATCAGCTGGGACTTACGAAGCTGAGAGATGCCCTTGAGGCCGCGGGAGGCGGCCAGAGCCTTCAGCTCAGGCAGCTTCATCGCCGACAGCGACGCGGTCGTTTCGGCGGAGGTTTCGTTGCTCACGAAGTGATCCTTACTGGAATGCGCCCACAGCGGGCGAGGTGATTGCTCAAGCACACGAAAAAGCTTGATCAGGAAGATGCGCAAAAGAGGCACATCGCGAAGGCCGAAGTCGAACACTCGTCTCGACCTGAAAAAAATATAGCAAGACCGCCAGCCCGCTGTCGATCAGACGGCGCGGCTGGCGGTGCTTGCGCAGAAACTCACAGCGCATAAACGCTCAGAATTCCACCTTAGAGAGGCTTCCGCGGGTGATCTGGACGCCCGATGCGGCCACGGCCAGCGGCACGACACGCCAGCCTGCACCGGCTGCGTCGCGGCGAATATCGGCGCCGACGGACTCCAGAGACAGAACGGTCGGGCCTGCGCCCGAGACGACGGCGGCAAAGCCCGCGCTGCGCAACCAGTCAACGAGGGCGAGGGAGGGTTCCATCGCGGCCCGACGCTGCTCCTGATGCAGGCGGTCGCGCGTGGCTTCCATGAGAAGCGCGTGCAGGTCCGCTCCCCCGCTCGCCTGGGCATTGCCTGAGAGCACGGCGGCCAGCAGAGCGCCGCGGGCGACGTTGAAGCTCGCGTCGCCGTGGGGCACGGTTGCGGGCAGCGCGGCACGCGCGGCGGCGGTACGCAGCTCGAAGTCCGGGATGAAGGCGACCGGGCTAATGCCCTCGGGCGGGGTCAGGCGCACGCTGCCAACCTCGGAGGTCTCCTCGTTCATCCACGACACGGTCGCACCGCCGAAGACGGCGGGAGCCACGTTGTCGGGGTGGCCCTCCATCTGCGAACCGATCTCGAGGATCTCCTGACGGCCGAGCACGTCGGCGTCACCGATGAGGGCGCGCGCCAACGTCACGCCGGCGACGATGGCACTCGCAGAGGAACCCAGGCCTCGGGAATGGGGGATGCGATTCGTGCAGTGCATGCGCACGCCCACCTGGGGCGCGCCGGCGCGGTCGAGCGCGAGGCGCAGAGCGCGCACGACGAGGTTGTCCTCGCCCTGCTCAACGTTTCCGGCTCCCTCACCCTCAACGACGACCGAGGTCGCCCCCGTCGTCGCGTGGACCGAGACCTCGTCCCACAGGTCGAGGGCCAGGCCCATGGAGTCGAATCCGGGGCCGAGGTTCGCACTGGTCGCGGGAACCTTCACCGCGACAAAGTCATCACGCAGGCGCACGTCACTCACCCTCAACACGGATCGTGGAGGTCACCTCTCGCACCGCGTCGGAGACGGACAGCGCACGGGCAACGGCGCGCAGATCGGCCTCGCGGGCACGGTGGCTGGTCACGACGATGACACAGGCGCCGGGCACCTCGTCGTTGCGCTGGTGCACGGACTGGATGGAGACGCCGTGGCGGGCGAAGATGCCGGCGACGTCGGACAGGACGCCCAGGCGATCCTCGACCTGCAGACGGATCTGGTAGCGGGTGTGCGTCGAGCCCGGATCGAGGATCGGCAGGTGGGCGTAGACGGATTCGCGCGGGGCGTGACCGCCGAAGGCGCGGTGATGCGCCGCAGCGACGAGGTCGGACAGGACCGCCGAGGCCGTGGGGGCACCGCCCGCGCCCTGGCCGTAGAACATGAGTCGGCCCGCGGCCTCGCCCTCGACGAGGATCGCGTTGAAGGCACCGTCAACGGAGGCAAGCGGGTGATCGGAGGGAACCTGGGCGGGGTGAACACGCATGGCGACGCCCTCGCGGCCGTCCTCGCCGACGCGGCGCTCGGCGATTGCCAGGAGCTTGATGGTGTGGCCGACGCGAGCGGCCTCCTCCATGTCCTCCTTGGTGATACTGGAGATCCCCTCGACGGCGACGTCGTCAATGCCGACGCGCGTGTGGAAGGCCAGGGATGCCAGGATGGAGCACTTGGCCGCGGCGTCGAAGCCCTCAACGTCTGCGGTGGGGTCGGCCTCGGCGAAACCGAGGTCCTGCGCCTGCTTGAGAGCATCCTCGTAGCTCAGGCCCTTGGTGCTCATCGCGTCCAGGATGAAGTTGGTCGTGCCGTTGACGATGCCCATGACGGTCGTGATGCGGTCGCCGGCGAGGGACTCGCGCAGGCCGTACACGACGGGGACGGCGCCCGCGACGGCAGCCTCGTAGTAGAGGTCAGCACCGTTGGATGCGGCGGCCTCGTATAGCTCGGGGCCGTGCGCGGCCAGGAGGGCCTTGTTGCCCGTGACGACCGAGATGCCCTGGTTGAGGGCGCGCAGCACGAGCGTGCGCGCGGGTTCAATGCCGCCGATCAGCTCGACGACAAGATCCATGTTGTCGATCGCCTCGGCAGGGTCGGTCGTCAGCAGCTCGCGGTCGATCGGAGCGTCACGAGGGGCATCCACATTGCGGACGAGGACGCGGCGCACCTCCATCTCCGCGCCCGAGCGAGCGGCGAAATCCTCGCGGCTGGACTGCAGGATACGAATCACCTGGCTACCGACGGTTCCGGCTCCAAGAACGCCAACTCCGAGGACAGGACGGGGTGCAGACATAGGACTTTTTCTCCTTTGTGGGACGGGCACTGGTACCAGTGTAGGCGGTCAAAGCCCCTCCCCTCTCTTAAGGACCTTGGTCCCACAATTTGACCGACAGAGACTTTGGGCCCATATCCTGAGACAGACAACATAGACTGTCGGTCGATATAGGTTGTGGAGACCCCCCAGACCGTAGGACAATGGGCCTAAGCGTTGGAATCCGACGCACATGGGAGTTTTGCTCCTGACATACCGTCCCCACAACGGGATACGGACATCCGAGAAGAGGAAGAATGACGACAGCAGACCAGAAGGCCTGGGAAGGTTTCGTAAAGGGTAACTGGTGCGATGAGGTCGACGTGCGTGACTTCATCCAGCTGAACTACACCCCGTACGAGGGCGACGCCTCGTTCCTGGCAGGGCCGACCGAGAAGACCCTGCGCGTGTGGAACACTCTCGAAGAGAAGTACCTCTCCGAAGAGCGCAAGAAGCGCATCCTCGACATCGACACGGACACCCCGGCCGACATCGATGCCTTCAAGCCGGGCTACATCTGCGAGGACGACGACGTGATTGTCGGCCTGCAGACCGACGCCCCCCTCAAGCGCGCGATGATGCCGAACGGCGGCTGGCGCATGGTCGAGACGGCCATCCACGAGGCCGGCATGGAGTACAACCCCGAGGTGAAGAAGATCTTCACCAAGTACCGCAAGACCCACAACGACGCGGTCTTCGACATCTACACGCCGCGTATTCGTGCTGCTCGTTCCTCCCACATCATCACCGGCCTGCCGGACGCCTACGGCCGCGGCCGCATCATCGGCGACTACCGCCGCGTGGCCCTCTACGGCGTTGACCACCTCATCGCCGAGAAGGAAAAGGAAAAGGATCGCTACATCGACCAGCCCTTCTCCGAGCACTGGGCGCGTTACCGCGAGGAGCACTCCGAGCAGATCAAGGCCCTCAAGAAGCTGAAGAACCTGGCGCAGTCCTACGGCTACGACATCTCCGGCCCGGCCACCAACGCGCACGAGGCCGTGCAGTGGACCTACTTCGGTTACCTGGCCTCCGTGAAGTCCCAGGACGGCGCCGCCATGTCGATCGGCCGCCTGTCCGGCTTCTTCGATGTCTACTTCGAGCGCGATCTGAAGAACGGCACGCTGGACGAGTCCGGCGCGCAGGAGATCATCGACGCCCTCGTCATCAAGCTGCGCATCACCCGCTTCCTGCGCACCATCGCCTACGACCAGATCTTCTCGGGCGACCCCTACTGGGCCACCTGGTCGGACGCCGGCTTCGGCGACGACGGCCGTACGCTGGTCACCAAGACCTCGTTCCGTCTGCTCCAGACGCTGGTCAACCTCGGCCCGGCCCCCGAGCCGAACATCACCATCTTCTGGGACGAGAACCTGCCCCGCGGCTACAAGGAGTTCTGCGCCCTCATCTCGATCGACACCTCGTCGATCCAGTACGAGTCCGATCCGCAGATCCGCGCCCACTGGGGCGACGACGCCGCCATCGCATGCTGTGTCTCCCCCATGAAGGTCGGCAAGCAGATGCAGTTCTTCGGCGCGCGTGTGAACGCCGCCAAGGCCCTGCTCTACGCCATCAACGGCGGCCGCGACGAGATGAGTGGCAAGCAGGTCATGGAAGGCTACGAGCCCGTCCAGGGTGACGGCCCGCTCGACTTCGATGACGTGTGGAAGCGCTACGAGGAGATGCTGGACTGGGTCGTTGGTACCTACGTCGAGGCCCTCAACATCATCCACTACTGCCACGATCGCTACGCCTACGAGGCCATCGAGATGGCGCTGCACGACGCCGAGATCATTCGCACCATGGGCTGCGGCATCGCCGGTCTGTCCATCGTTGCCGACTCGCTGGCCGCCATCAAGTACGCGAAGGTCTACCCGATCCGCGACGAGACCGGCCTGGTCGTCGACTACCGCACCGAGGGCGACTTCCCGACCTACGGCAACGACGATGACCGCGCCGACGACATCGCCGCAACCGTCGTCCACACCGTCATGGACAAGATCCGCGCCATCCCCATGTACCGCGACGCGATCCCGACCCAGTCGGTCCTGACGATCACCTCGAACGTCGTCTACGGCAAGGCCACCGGTTCCTTCCCGTCGGGCCACCAGAAGGGCACCCCCTTCGCCCCCGGCGCGAACCCGGAGAACGGCATCGACACGCACGGCATGGTCGCCTCCATGCTGTCGGTCGGCAAGCTGGACTACAACGACGCCCTCGACGGCATCTCGCTGACGAACACGATCACCCCGCAGGGCCTGGGCCGCTCCAAGGAAGAGCAGATCCAGAACCTGGTCGGCATCCTCGACGCCGGCTTCGTTCCGGACGATTCCTGCGCCTACGACGGCACCAAGGGCTACTGATCCACCATCGGCGGGGATCGATGCGTGGCCCGTGTTGATCCCCGCCACCCACCACTCGTGGGTGAGCCGCACCGCGACCCACCCAAGCCGGCACCGCCGGAGTTTCACAAAAGGAGAAATGTTATGGCAACCAAGACCTACGAAGAGCGCCTCGCCGCCATGAAGGCCGCCCGCGAAGAGCGCGGCGACAAGGAGGGCCTGTACCACGCGAACATCAACGTTCTCGAGGAGTCCACGCTGAAGGACGCCATGGAGCACCCCGAGAAGTACCCGAACCTGACCGTTCGCGTTTCCGGCTACGCCGTTAACTTCGTCAAGCTCACCCGTGAGCAGCAGCTGGACGTTCTGTCCCGCACCTTCCACCACTCGGCCTGATAGCTGATTGGAGTGGGGCGTCGGGCAACGCTCGGCGCCCCACTACTATGTCTGCCCACGTCGGCGCGCACCGCTGACGATCCACGGCCTCGTTCCCATCACGGCCACCGCTCCCACTCAACCGCGAAGAAGGAATCATGTCGCAGTCCCTCGCTCTTCCCACGTTCCGTGAGCAGGATTTCCAAGCTCCCCAATCCCGTACCGTCGGCGCTGGCGTCGAAGGTCTGGAGGAGATCACGGATCTGGAGCGCTCCGAGCGCCTGCGCCGCATGCGTGAGGGCACGCTGGGTTCCATTCACTCCTGGGAGCTCGTCACCGCCGTTGACGGACCCGGCACGCGCATGACGGTCTTCCTCAACGGCTGCCCGCTGCGCTGCCTGTACTGCCACAACCCCGACACGTTCCTCATGAAGGACGGCGCTCCGGTGTCCGACACGGAGCTGCTCTCGCGCATTGCCCGCTACCGCCGCATTTTCCGTACGACGAAGGGCGGTATCACCCTGTCCGGTGGCGAGGTCCTCATGCAGCCCCAGTTCGCCAAGCGCATCCTCATGGGTGCCAAGGAGATGGGCGTGCACACCTGCATCGATACCTCCGGTTTCCTGGGCGCGAACTGCGACGACGAGATGCTCGATGCCATTGATCTCGTGCTCCTGGACGTCAAGAGCGGCAACGAGGAGACCTACAAGAAGGCGACGGGCCGTTCCCTGGCGCCCACGATCGAGTTTGGCGACCGCATCGCGGCTCGCGGTGGCGCCACCCGCATGTGGATCCGCTTCGTGCTTGTTCCGGGTCTGACCGACGACCCCGAGAACGTGCGTCAGGTCGGCGAGATCGTCTCGCGATGGAAGGACGTCATCGATCGTGTTGAGGTCCTCCCCTTCCACCAGCTGGGCAAGGACAAGTGGCACTCGCTGGGTCTGGAATACCACCTGGAGGACACGAAGGCTCCCACGCCCGAGGCCACCGAGGAGGTCCGCAACTACTTCCGGTCTCTGGGCTTCCTGGTCCACTGACGCGTTCGTACCGGGACCCCGGGAGGAAGCGGCTTAGGCTCGCTCCCCCGGGGTCCACGTGTGTCCGCAGGCGCCCCACCCGCGCTCGGCAATGACCCGCTGGGCCTCGTCGGCGTAGGGTGCCTCGAGGCGGTCGACGTAGAGGGTCCCCTGCAGGTGGTCGTATTCGTGCTGGAAGATACGCGCGAGCCACCCGCGGGCGCTCACCTCGATGGCGTTGCCGTCCACGTCGTAGCCGCGCAGGACCGCGCCGAGCGCGCGCCGTAGGGGGTAGCCGTAGCCGGGCACCGATAGGCAGCCCTCGGACTCGCGCATCATGTCGGGTTTCTCGGGCAGGATTGCGCCCGCTCCTTCTGCGTCCCACACGAGGTCGAGCGTGGGGTTGATGACGACGCCGCTGAGCGCCATGTTGAAGCCGCGCGCAGGGCCTTCGTCGAGCTGGAGGACGTCTCGGTAGTAGGAATCGAAGGATCCGGCGCCCGAATACCTCCACACGAAGATCTGGGATCCGACGCCCACCTGGGGTGCGGCGAGGCCGACGCCGGGCGCGGCGTGCATCGTCTCGATCATATCGGCGGCGAGGTCACTCAGCTCCGAATCGAAAGACTCGATCGGGGCCGCGACCTGGTGCAGGACCGGTTCGCCCGTGATGCAGATCGGCAGGATGCTCATGCGTAATCTCCCGTGTGTGCGATGACTCCGACACCCGCCGCTTCGATCGCGCGCGGGGTAGCGGGATCCAGGTCTTTGATGACGCGGGCAGGGTTGCCGACCGCGATGCAGTTGGCGGGGATGTCTCGGGTGACGACGGCACCGGCTCCGATGATCGAGTTTTCGCCGATAGTCACGCCCGGGCACACGACGACGGAGCCGCCCAGCCACACGTTGTCTTCGAGGGTGATCGGCGCTGAGGACTCCCATTTCGCTCGACGAGGCCCGGGCTCGGTCGGGTGGATCGCCGTGTAGAGCGAGCAGTTGGGGCCGATGAGCACGTCGGCGCCGATGACGACCGGGGCGACGTCGAGCACGGTCAGGCCGTAGTTGGCCCAGGAACCATCGCCGATGGAGATGTTGTAGCCGTAGTCGACGCGCAGGGGCGGTCGAATATCGACGTCCTGCCCCACATGGCCGAGCACCTGGGCGAGCAGGTAGCGGGCGATGTCCGGGTCGTTGGGGTGCGCCTGCTCGTAGAGGCTCAGGACGCGTACCGCGCGCTTCGTGAGCGCGGAGAGTTCGTCGTCCGCGACGTAGTAGGCGCCGGCTTCCAGGCGCTGGGCGGGCGTGCGCTCGTCGTCGCGGAATCGGGGGTCGTCGAAGTTCGTTCCCGGGGAGATGGTCATGCGACCAGGGTAGTCGAGGCCCTCTCCAGGCGGGGGGCGCGGCGGGCGTCCAGGTGGCCGAGGAGGGCGCGCAGCTGGTTGATGTCGGCGGCGGGGTCCTCGGGGTGCCACTGCACGCCGATGACGGGGGCGTCGATTGACTCGATGGCCTCGATCGTGCCGTCAGGGGCCTGCGCGCTGACCTGGAGGCCCTGCGCGAGGCGTTCCACGCGCTGGTGGTGCGCCGACGAGATGACCAGCTCGGAGTCGGTGAGGACGGGGGCCAGGGCGCGCTCGAGGTTAGTTCCCTCGCCGACGCGCACGCTATGGCGGATGAAGCGGTGATCGGACAGGATCCGGTTGTTTGTGTGGGTGCCGTCCGCACCCTCGATGTGCTGCTCGAGCGTGCCACCAAGCGCCGTGTTGATGATCTGCATGCCGCGGCAGATGCCCAGGAGCGGGGTGCCCGTGCGCACGGCGTAGTCGACGAGGGCGATCTGTCCGCGGTCGGCGCGGTACCAGTGGCGCCCCTCGGCCTCGTACCCCTGGGAAGCGCCGTACAGGCTGGGGTGGACATCTTCGCCGCCCATGATGACGATCGCGTCGGCGTGCTGGGCGCGCAGAGCGGCACCCTCAGCGCCGTCTTCCTGCGCGTATTCGCGGATGACGTTCCAGTTCGGCAGCGCAGCCTCAAGAAGACGATCCCACAGGCGCATGCAGATGTTGTTGTATGCCTCGTCCCCCGGGCGTGCCGGCAGGACGTTGGAAATCAACAACGTCGGCTTCGTGTGGTTCGTCATGGTTCCTATCATGTCAGCACTGGGCAGCGAGCGCCCGGCGCGTTCACGGGGTGGCCAATTGTGACAGCGCGAGTCCACCCTCCGAACGGCTTGAGTGCGCCGCTCCCCCACGAACGACGAGGCCGGGGCCGATCCGCGCTTTCACGCCCTCTCAGCCCCGGCCTCGTTCGTCGATGTTCAGTTCTCGGAAACGAAGCGGTCCACGCGAGCGAGCAGCTCGGCCTTCTCATCGTCCGAGATCCAGGCGATCTCGATGGAATTGCGGGCGATGCGCTCCAGGTCCGCGCGACCCAGATCGAAACGCTCCGCCAGCGCGAGGTAGTTGTCCCCAACGTATCCGCCGAAGTATGCGGGGTCGTCGGAGTTGATGCTGACCTTGACGCCCGCGGCGGTCAGCTCGACGATCTCCTTGCCCTTCATTTCCTCGGTGACGAAGGAGTTGGACAGGGGGCACGAGGTCAGGCCGATGCCGTGGTCGCGCGCGTAGGCGACCAGCTCGGGGTCCTCGACGATATTCGTGCCGTGGTCGAGGCGCTCGGCGCCCAGCTCAGTGAGGGCCGCGCGGATGTTGTCGATCGAGCCAACCTGGTCGATGTCGCAGTGCATCGTCACGTGCAGGCCTGCCTCGCGGGCCAGGGCAAACACGTCGGCGAACTTCGTGGGCGGGTTGTCGCGCTCGTCGGAGTCAAGCCCGACGCCGATGAACATGTCCTTGTAGGGCAGGGCCGCCTGGAGGGTTTCGAGCGCGGACTGCGCGCTCATGTCACGCAGGAAGCACAGGATGAGGTCGGCAGACAGGCCGGCCTCGCGGGCCTCGACGACGGCACGGTGATAGCCGCGGATAACCGTCTCGATGGCGATGCCGCGCGAGGTGTGGGCCTGCGGGTCGAAGAAGCATTCGGCGCGCACGACACCGTTCGCGCGGGCGCGCTCGAAGTATGCGGCCGCCAGGTCGTGGAAGTCGTCCTCATCCTGAAGGACGTCCATGGCCGGATAGTAGACCGCCAGGAAGGACGTGAGGTCGTTGAACTGGTACGTCGCTTGGACCTCTTCGACCGTGGACTGGCCGATATCGACGCCGTTCTTGCGGGCCAGGGCCAGCTTCAGGTCGGGCTCGAGGGTGCCTTCCAGGTGCAGGTGCAGCTCGGCCTTGGGCAGTCCAAAGGCGAAGTCGCGGGTCACGTCGGTACTCATGTGTCCTCCACAGATAACGGGGCGGGTGTCGCGGAACAATTGTCCCACTCCACCCGCCCCATGCTGAAGGAGGTCACATAGCGAACGGCCCGACGCAGCGCCCACCGTTCACTCGGTCATACCGCCTGCCTCAGGCCAGCGCCCCCATCGGGTCCCAGGCCGGCAGGTGCAGCGGTTCCTCGGTGACGACCGCGCGCAGGTCCGCGGGCAGGTCATCCACGTGCACGGCCACCTCAAACACGTTGGCGTCGAACCAGGCGGCGTCCATCGTGAAGAAGCCCTTCTCGCCGGGCTCCTCGCCCCAGGAGTTCTCCACGCGGAAGCGGCGGGCGTTGCCTTCCTCGTCGATGTCGACGCCGGTGAAGAGCATCGCGTGGTTCATCGCGGACTCGCCCGTGTTGACGCGCTGCTCCTTCGAGGTGGAGAAGTCCACGCCGAAGAGGTTGTCGAAGTCGTACAGGCCGTCCACGAAGAGGCCGGAGGCTCGGTCGGACTGCTGACCGCAGTCAGCGCCGAACCAGACGGCGCGGCCCGAGGCCAGGATGGAGGCCGTGATCTCGCGGATCTGCTCGACGGGGGTGTTCACGTAAAGGATCGGGCGACCGCCCACGACGTTGCCCATGTGGTCGACCGTCAGGGTGTGGCCCTTGGGGTGCTCGGCGCGCGGGTCGTCGACGAGGCACACGTACTGCGTGAGATCCACGTCCACGTAGCGCTCGTAGAACTCGTGCGGGGTGAGCACGCCATCGCGGTGGAACTCGCCCTTGTCGTCGCGCCATTCCCACTCGAAGGAGGCCGGGGGCTCGCCCAGGCAGATGACGAGGATGCGCCACACGTCGGCCAGAGCGGCCTCCTTGACCTCGAGGATCTCCTCCTCGGAGGCGCCGGCCTCGACGAGGGAGCGCAGCTCGAGGGCGGTGCGGCGCAGGACGACCTTCAGGCGACCGTTCATGGGAGCGGTGTGGCCGGAGGACTCGGTCTCGGGCATCGCGACCTTGGGGACGAGGCCGTGCTTGAGGTAGAGGGACACCGCCATGTCCCACTGGCCGCCGTCGGAGAGAACGTCGCCGAGCAGGAACTGCAGCAGGCGGCCGTCGAGGTCCTCGGTCTTCGCGGTCGCGATGACATCGGTGAGGAAGAAGTTGGCACGCTCAAACTTGTCCCAGAACAGCACGTAGTTCTGCGAGAACTCGAAGTCCTTGAGGCCCAGGTGGGTGCGCGCGGTCGAGCGCAGCAGGTTGAGGGAGGAGAAGAGCCAGCAGCGGCCGGACTTCTTCTGCGACGTCACCTTCCAGTCGTCCACCTTGTGGGACACAACCGTGGGGGTGGCGACCACCTTGGCGCGGTCGAAGGCGACCGGCTCGACGCCGGCGTGGGCGACGGCGTTGCGTGCGACCGCGCGGGCGGAGTCTGAGGATGCGTGCAGGGAGGCGACAAATTCGTCGGTGATCTCGTGTGCCATGGGCCGAGGCATTCCTTTCAATCGAGAGTCATTCTCTATAAGGATACGCGCTCACAGTGACCTAGACGACTTAAGTCCGTTTACAATTAGTGTTGTCCATGTTCAGTGATTGCGAAGGAGCATCAATGTTGGATCGGGGCGCATCGGGGCGCGAGATCGTTCTACAGGCCGGAGACTACGAGGCGCGGATCGTCACCGTGGGCGCCGGCTTGGCCGGCCTGCGCTACCGCGGGCACGACCTGGTCGTCCCCCACGGCGTGGGCGAGTGCCCCCCAGGCTATCTCGGCAAGGTGCTCATGCCGTGGCCGAACCGCGTCGCAGGCGGCTCCTATTCGTGGGAGGGCACATCCTACGACCTGCCGGTGGACGAGCCCACGTTCGGCACGTCGCTGCACGGTTTCGTCACCTTCCAGGAGTGGGAGATTGCCGAGGCCGACTCTTCCTCTGTCCTCCTGCACACCCTGATCGCGGCGCGCTACTCCTACCCGTGGACGCTGGCGGTGTCCACCCGCTACAGCCTGGACTCGGACGCGGGCCTCACCGTCGAGCTGTCAGCGACGAACATCGGCGAGGGCACCGCCCCCTACGGCGTCGGCTTCCACCCCTACCTGGCCGTCGACGGGCTACCGGCAGACGAGCTGGAGCTCGAGAATCCCGCCGCCATCATCTACGAGGCGAACGCGTCCATGATCCCGGTGGCCGCCCACGACGTGGCCTCCTTCGGGTTGGACTTCCGCTCCCCCGCCATCATCGGTACCTCCCGCCTGGACCACGCCTTCGCGGGCCTACCCGAGGGCACCTGGGCCGTGACGCTGCGCGACCCCGCTTCGGGCGTGGGCGTGTCCCTGTCGTCTGACGCGCGCTGGCTGCAGGTCTACTCGGCCGACTACATCGGCCGTGTGGGCGTGGCCGTCGAGCCGATGAGCTGCCCGCCGAACGCCTTCAACTCGGGCACGGACGTGGTCGCACTAGGCGCAGGCGAGACCCACACGCTGAGCGCGCGGATCTCCGGCTTCGAGAGCTGACAATTCCTAGTACTTTCCCGCGGCGGCGCGGATAAGTGTCAGGGCAACCGCGCCGGCCGTGGAGGAACGCAGGACGTTGTCTCCCAGCCCGATCATGCGGGCACCCGCGTCCACCAGCTGCGAGGTTTCCTCGGTCCCAATGCCACCCTCGGGGCCCACGATGAGCGCGATGCGCGCGGGAAGAGACTCGTTCACGGAGGCTTCCTGGACCTGCGCGAGCACAGCCCCGAGCGAATCCGTGGCCTCCTCGTGGCAGACGAAGGCCACCCCGGCCTCGTCCGTCAGGGAGGCGACCCAGGAGGCGAGCTCGCGGCTGTCCTTGACATCCTCAACGACCGGGACGTAGGCGCGTCGGGACTGCTTGGCGGCCGCGCGGGCCACTCCCTCCCACTTCGCGCGCCCCTTCTCGGCCTTCGGGCCCTTCCACTGGACGATGGCACGCTGGGAGGCCCACGGGATCACCCTGTCGATGCCGATCTCCGTGCAGATCTCGACGGCTGCCTCGTCGCGCCCGCCCTTGGCCAGAGCTTGAACGAGGATCACCTCGGGATTCGGCGCCTCCTCGCGGACAAGCTCGCGCACGATGAGGGACAGCGAGGCCTTATCGCTCCCACTCACCTCGCAGGTCGCGCGCGCTCCCGCGCCGTCCACGACGTCGACCCACTCCCCCGCGCCGATGCGGCGCACGGAGGCAGCATGACGCCCCTCGGCACCCGCGAGTGTCGCACTGTCCCCCACGGACAGTGACTCAAGGGCCGGGGTCAGGTCCGAGCCGAGGAAAACGGGCAGCGTCACGGTGCATCACCCCATGAAGGTGTCGCGGAGCTTGTCAAAGAACGAGGCCTGCTGACGATGGGGCTCCACGCGGACCTCGCCGCGCACCTTCGCCAGCTCCTCGAGCAGCTCGCGCGACTTGTCGTCGAGCTTCTTGGGGATCTGAACGTCCACGTGCACGTGCATCGAGCCGCGGCCCGAGCGCTGCAGGTGGCCGACGCCCAGGCCCTCCAGGACAATGTCGTCATTAGGCTGGGTGCCCGGGTTGATCGTCACGGTCTTCTTACCGTCGAGAGTCTCCAGCTCAAACTCGGTGCCCAGCGCCGCCGTGGTCATCGGGATCGTGATCCACGTGTGCAGGTCGTCGCCTCGGCGATCGAACACGGGGTGCTTCTTCTCGCGAATCAGCAGGTACAGGTCGCCGTTCGGGCCACCACCCGGGCCAACCTCGGCCTCGCCGCTGACGCGGATCTGGGTACCCTCTGAGGCACCCGCCGGGATGTTGATGTTGAGGGTGCGGCGCGTGCGCACGCGACCCGCTCCCGAGCACTCGGCGCACGGGGTCGCAATCGTGTTGCCGTATCCCTGACACGACGGGCATGGAGCCTGCGTCTGCATACGACCGAAGAGCGAGTTCTGAATCTGGGTGACAAAGCCCGAGCCGTGGCAGGTGGTGCACTGCGTGGGCGAGGTGCCCGGCTGGCACATCGAGCCGTTGCAGGCATCGCACAGGACGTGGGTGTCGAAGGAGACCTCCTTGGCGGCACCGAAGGCGGCGTCCTCCAGGGTGATATCGACGGTCACCTGCTTGTCCTTGCCGCGACGCACGCGGGACGCCGGGCCGGCAGCGGACGCACCGAAGCCGCCGCTGAACATGGCCTCGAAAATGTCGGAGAATCCGCCGAAGCCGGCGCCCGCACCCGCGCCACCGCCGCGCAGAGCATCAGGACCACCGATGTCGTACATCTGGCGCTTCTCGGGATCCGAGAGCGTCTCATAGGCAACGGACAGCTCCTTGAAGGCTTCCTCGGAGTCGGCTCCCGCGTAGTCGGGGTGGAGCTTACGCGCGAGCTTGCGGTAGGCCTTCTTAATCTCGTCCTGGCTGGCGTCACGGGCGACACCGAGAACCTCGTAGTAGTCTCTCACGGCTGCTCTTTCTTCTCGTGGGGGATGTTCATCAACGTCTGTGGGGCGGCTTAGTCGCCGCGCTGGGAGGCGAGGTAGCGCGACAGGTAGGCGGCGACCGCTCGCACGGAGCTCATGGTGCGCGCGTAGTCCATGCGCATGGGGCCAACGATGCCGAGGTGCGCTGATCCGACGGAGTCGTCGGCACCGGCACGGTACGTACCCGTGACGACGGCGGCTTCCGCCAGGCCGTCGTGGGGATTCTCGGCGCCGATGCTCACGTGCACATCAGCGCCCGGGTCGGCCTCGGCGAAGAGACGCATGAGGACGACCTGCTCCTCGAGGGCGTCCAGCACGGGGGCAATGTCGTGAAAGTCGAGGGCTCCACGGGCCAGGTTCGCGGCGCCCGCGACAACGATCTTCGACTCGCTTTGACCGCTCAGGACGTCCGTGAGGGCCGCACCGATCGCGGCAACGGTACCGACCAGCTCAGGCCGGGCCGAGGCCGTGGCCTCGTCAACGCAGGCCTGCGCGGTTCCAGAGGTCGCACCGTCGCAGTGGCGGCGCAGGTGTTCGCGCACCTCGCGCAGCTGCCCGTCGTCGAGGGGCGCGTGGAGGGTGAGGCTGCGCTCCCCGACCTCGCCGTCCGTGGTGATGACGACGACAAGGACCCGACCGGGAGCCAGAGCGATGACCTCAAGGTGCTTAAGAACGCGCACGCGCGCCCCCGGGTACTGCACGAGGGCGACCTGGTGCGTCACCTGGGCGAGCAGACGAACGGAGCGCTCCACGACATCGTCGATATCGACGGACTCGGCCAGGAAGGTCTCGAGGGCGTGGCGTTCCGGCCCACTCATCGGCTTGAGTTCGGCGAGTCGATCGACGAACACGCGGTAGCCGCGGTCGGTCGGCACACGCCCCGCCGAGGTGTGGGGCTGATAGATGAGGCCGGCTTCCTCCAGCACCGCCATGTCGTTGCGGATGGTCGCGGATGAGACGCCGAGGCCTCCGGCGGCGATGGCCTTAGAGCCGACGGGTTCGCGGGTGGCCACGTACTGGGTGACGATGGCGCGCAGGACGTCGAGCCTGCGGTTCTGTGCGCTGTTGCGCGTCATGCCATCTCCTCCCGTTCTGGCACTCCTACTTCCTGAGTGCCAATGCTACTCCTCGCAGCCAATCGGGGGCGACATGAGGGCCGAGCCGGGTGTGCGCCCAGCGCGAACCTCACACTGGGCGACGCGAGTCATTGCGCCCAGGGCACGGTCACGAAGTCAATGAGCTCCTCGACCCGCCCCAGCAGCGTCGGCTCAAGGTCGCGATAGGTGCGAACGGTGGACAGGATCCGCTTCCATCCCATGGCGATGTCACGCTGGTCGGCGTGCGGCCAGCCGAGGGCCTCGAGGGTTCCATGTTTGATGTCGGTGCCGCGCGGGACGTCGGGCCAGCGCTCGAGGCCGACGCGGGCGGGCTTAACGGCCTGCCAGATGTCGACGAACGGGTGGCCGAGGACGAGGACCGCGCCCGGCCAGCGAGCCGATACGGCCTCGGCGATTCGAGACTCCTTCGACCCGGGGACCATGTGGTCGACAAGGACGCCCGCGCGCGCGGTGTCCGTCGGGCCGAAAACCTCCAGGATCGCCTCAAGGTTGTCGACGCCCTCAAGGAGCTGCACGGCGATCCCGGCCTCGGCCAGGTCCTCACCCCACACGTGTTGGACGAGTTCGGCGTCGTGGCGACCCTCGACCCAGATGCGCGAGCGCTTGGCAACCTTCGGCCCGCTCGACGCGGGAGCGAAAGACCCGGAGTTCGTGATGCGCCGCCCCGACGCGCTCACCTGAGTCCCCGGCGAGGCCTGGGCGGGAGCCGGGCGCGGAGGCAGTGCCTCGATGGGGCGCCCCTCGAGCCAGAAACCGGGGCCGAGGGGGAAGGAGCGACGCACTCCTCGACGATCTTCGAGTTCGACAAGGTGAATACCGCCAGACTTCTCCACACGGGTCACCGCACCAACCCAGCCCGAGGCTACATCCTCGAGGACCATACCGATCTCGACATGGACGGCCTGCGAACGCGGACGCCGCGCTCCCGGCCCGTCGCGATGCGGGTCGTGGGCGAAAATGTTGCGGCCGTAGGGGTCTGAGCTATTCACCCGGCATACTCTAGCGGCACGGGAATCAGTGCAGGCTCACGACACGAATGAGCATCGACACGAGAGCTGCCAGGATCCACGAGGAGACCGAGCCAATCAGGAACTCTTCGGCCTTCTCGCCCGTCGAATCCTGCGAGATTTCGGGGAATCGAATGACTCCCTTGGCGGCGACGACTGCCGCGATCGCAACCTCCGCACCGGCACCGGCCAAAACGATGATGAGCAGACGTTCAAGCGGACCGATCCAGCGTCCACCACGCAGGGCAGTCACTTCCTCCTCGTCCGACTGCGCACCCAAGACGGGCAGCGCGCCGGACATGACCTCAGGTTCCGCGACCTCACCCGCGTCACCATCAGTATCCTCCCCATCGGCCACCGGCATCGCCGGCAGAACGGGAGCGTTGATCCACCCGGGGACGGGATCAGATGCGCGACCACGCGCGCACTGCAGAATCGCCGTAATCAGGTGATTCACAGGACCCGTCACAAGGAAGAGAACCGCGATGATCAGGTCCATGGGGCGCCCTGAGCGCAGCGACAGCAGGGGGAAGTTCAACGGCTCCAGGCTCAGCAACGCAACGAAGCCGACGGATGCCAACGCCCAACGAGCGAGAACGCCACGCGCCGACGGATCGACGAGGTCCCACGCGAACCACACGAGCGCGAGAGTCGCGCCGATCGCGTTCGCAACAGCACTCACTCCCAGGATGAACCAGGAGTAGCAGATCACTGCGAGGAGCAGCGTCAGAAAGAGCGACAGGCGTCGCGACCAGCGGCGCGGGTCAGAGGTGAGAAGTACGGTCAGCTCCGAGGCGGCGATGCCCAGGAGAAGAACTTCATGCACGAGCGGCCTCCGCGATGATCAGTGACGACTGAATGAGCCCCGCCCCCGTGCCCCGGGCGAAGTCGGAGATGGCCTGCTGCGACAGCTTCTCGACGCGAGCGATCTCCACCTGCGTCTTACCCAGCAGCAGCGAAGCCGTGATGCGACGATGCCGCGCCGACAGCTTGAGAATCGAATGATCGCGCAGGCTCAACATGGCGTTGATGCAGGTCTGGCAGCGCGAGGAGAACTCGGATTCGACGGACGCATGCGCCATAAACCACGTGCGGATGAACGGGTTGGAGGAATCCTGCACATCGTGCGCTCGATTAATCGCAGCTCGAGCCGCCCACCACGCGGATCCATCCTGAAGAGCCGCCGACTCTGCGCCGCGGCCACGGGCTGGAGCCTGGCGATGCACGCCCGACGCGAACTCCTCAATCCGACCGGCACCGATGCCGAAGCGCAGCTGAAGCTGCGGGGGAAGGAGAAGCTGCGCGCGCAGCGTCAGGAGGAGAGCATCCTCGAGCGTGTAGGCAACCGCCTGAAACTCGTCACCCACCGTCGGGTACGGAGCCTGCAGGAGAGCCAGCCCCTCACTGGCCCGTTCCAAGGCTGCTTCAAAGATTCTCTGAGCGTCTGCACGATTGGTCAACGTACGAGAGCCCACGATGTCAGCAATGACAGCGTATCGCAGAGTCACAATACCACACTTTTCCTTGTATCTGCCCCTCCACAAGCCCTCTCAAGGAGACGGCCAGCAGACAGCACGGCTTCACATGACATACCTAGGCAAACATATTTCAACCATGATGTCAACAGTATTGCCACGTAATCCAAGCTTGTCACATTCACACTACTCAAACACTTATGAATACCTCATAAAAGCACCCCCGCTTTTGCTTGTATCTAGAAGCATACAAGTACTATCGCGGCGATTCATGGTACAAACAATCGTTTACCACCGCATGCAGATTACGGAGATTCTCCGGAAAAAAGGAGTCAATACCCCATCAATTCGCGGGTCACATAGTCGGCGAGCAGCCGGCCACGCAGCGTGAGAATCGCTCGTCCCCTGAGGGCAGCGGCGCCATCGATGAGGCCGTCCGCGATGAGCGCGGCAACGCGCCCACTCGAGGCCACGCCGCCCCCCAGAGATCCCCCGGCCTCGTCAGTCTCCCGAGTGGCGGGCAGATCGGCCAATTCGATCCCCTCGGAGGTGCGCACACCCAGCATGACGCGTTCGAGCTCTCGCGTGTCCTCATCCAAGATCTCCCCCGCATAGGCAGGGGAACGCCCCTCGCGCAGCCGAGCGGCGTACGCGGCGGGGTTCTTAACGTTCCACCAGCGCATACGTCCCACGTGAGAATGCGCCCCGGGGCCCAGGCCCCACCAGTCCCAATCGCGCCAGTAGGCAAGGTTGTGCGCCGACGCGTGCGCGTAGAACGTGGACGGGCGACCCGAGGCCAGGTCAGCATCGGTCGCGCGCGCAAAATTGGAGATTTCGTACCAGGCATAACCTGCCTCACCCAGGAGCGCATCGGCCAGCTCGTACTTGGCGGCCTCGTCGTCCGGATCAGGGGTCGGCAGTTCTCCCCTGGCGACCTGCGCTCCCATCTTGGTTCCCTCCTCGACAACGAGGGCGTACGCGCTGATGTGGTCGGTCTCGTAGGACAGGGCGAAGCGCAGAGACGTCTCCCAGTCGGCGAGGCTCTCCCCTGGCGTACCGTAGATGAGGTCAACGGACGTCGACAGGCCCGCGTCCTTCGCCCACTGGACGACGAGGGGCACCCGCTCGGGAGTGTGGGTACGGTCGAGAGTCTTGAGGATCGCAGGGACCGCGGACTGCATGCCGAAAGAGACACGCGTAAAACCCGCGTCAGCCAGCTGCACCAGACCCTCGCGTGTCACCGTGTCGGGATTGGCCTCGAGGGTCACCTCAGCGCCGGGCGCAATGCCAATGCGCTCACGCAGACCCGTCAGGATCTCGGTGAGCTCGGCAGTGTCAAGCATCGTCGGAGTGCCTCCACCAAAAAAGACGGTCCGCGCCTCACGCTCGGGTAGCCCAGACTCAGCCATGACGCGGGCGGCCAGAGAGGCCTCGGCCAAGACCGACGGAGCGTAGTCCCCCACCTGGGCGCCCGGGCCGAAACCCACCGTGTAGGTGTTGAAGTCGCAATACCCGCAGCGCACGCGACAAAATGGCACGTGCACGTACAGGGAGAGCGGACGGTGGGCCTCTACCTCAACGAGGCCGGGGTCCAGAGCACCGTCATCTGGCCAGCGCTGACCGTCTGGCTGCGCGGGGCTCACGAGCGCCCTCCCGTTAGCGCGGAGGTCACGCCGAACTCAGCCACGGGGACGGCGAATACCGACGATGTCGTGGGCATGACGGCCCGCATCGATGCCTCGGGTCTCAAAGTGCGTAACGACGCGTCCCTCAAAGCGCGGGGCAAATCCGCCGCGCTCCGGCTGCGGATCCTCCGGATCCGGACGCTCTCCCGCGTGCGGGTTCTCGAAGAGCTCGCACGCTTCGATAACGTCGCGCATCTGCCAGGCGTAGTCATCCCAGTCGGTAGCCAGGCGCCACACTCCGCGATCGCGCAGCAAGCGCGCAACCTCACGCGCGAAGGAATCGGAGACGAGGCGACGCTTGCGATGCCGAGCCTTACGCCACGGGTCGGGGAAGAAGGTCCAGACCTCATCCAAGCACGCGTCCTCCAGCATGATCGGCAGTGCCTGGGCAGCGTCGGCCTCGATGACGCGAATGTTATCCACGCCGGCCTCGACCGCCTTGGAGACTAGCTTGGCGATACCCGGGACCCACACCTCGAGAGCGAGGAAGTTGCGTTCGGGGTGAGCGGCCGCGGCCGCGACGATCTGTTCGCCCGTGCCCGAGCCAATCTCGAGCGTTACGGGCGCGCTGCGCCCAAAGAGCTCGGCCAGATCGATCGTGAAATCCTGCGCGACCGTCGTGTAGCCGACGCCGCGACGCGGCTCCACGACGTAGCGGTGCGCGTGGGCCTCCCACGTGCGCACGAGGTTCGCGGGCAGCTCGCGCGTGCGCCGCGTGAAAGACTTCGTGCGGCTCATGAAGACCGTGCCCTCGGGGGCTTCTCCCGGGCGACGGTCCGCGCGCTGGCCGACGGGAGCGTGGCCCTCCACGGCCTCGTTCACCTGATCCCCGCTCACTTCTTGCCCGTCGGGACGTCGGAGGTCAGAGCCGCGATGAAGGCTTCCTGCGGCACGTCGACGCGACCGATGGACTTCATACGCTTCTTGCCTTCCTTCTGCTTCTCCAGCAGCTTGCGCTTACGGCTGATGTCGCCGCCGTAGCACTTGGCGAGCATGTCCTTGCGCAGGGCCTTAATGGTCTCGCGAGCGATGACGCGCGCACCGACGGCTGCCTGGACAGGGATCTCGAACTGCTGGCGGGGAATGAGTTCCTTCAGACGCTTCGTCATGCGCTGGCCGTAGTTGTAGGCGCCGTCGCGGTGAACGATCGCGCTGAACGCGTCGACGCGGTCGCCGTTGAGCAGGATGTCGACCTTGACGAGGTCGGCGCTCTGCTCACCGCTCTCCTGGTAGTCCAGGGAGGCGTAGCCGCGCGTGCGGGACTTGAGCTGATCGAAGAAGTCGAAGACGATCTCGGCGAGGGGCAGCTGGTAGTGCAGCTCCACGCGGTCCTCGCTCAGGTAGTCCATGCCCTGCATGGAGCCGCGGCGCTCCTGGCACAGCTCCATGATGGTTCCCGTGAACTCGGTGGGCGTCAGGATCGTCGCGTTGACGACAGGCTCGCGCACCTCGGAAATCTTGCCTTCGGGGAACTCACTCGGGTTGTCGACGCGCACCTCGGTGCCATCCTCCGTCACGACGCGGTAGACGACGTTCGGAGCGGTCGCGATGAGGTCGAGGTTGAACTCGCGCTCCAGGCGCTCGCGGATGATCTCCAGGTGGAGCAGACCGAGGAAGCCGCAGCGGAAGCCGAAGCCGAGGGCCGCGGAGGATTCGGGCTCGAAGGTCAGCGCCGCGTCGTTGAGCTGGAGGCGCTCAAGGGCGTCGCGCAGATCCGGGAAGTCCGATCCGTCGACCGGGTAGATGCCGGAGAAGACCATCGGGTTCGGGTCTCGGTAGCCCTCGAGAGCCTCGGTTGCGCCGCGCACCTGGCTGGTGACGGTGTCGCCGACACGGGACTGACGCACATCCTTCACGCCCGTGATCAGGTATCCGACCTCACCGGCGCCGATGCCCTCTTCAGGCTTCGGCTCGGGCGAGATGACGCCCAGCTCCAGGAGCTCGTGGGTGGCGCCCGTCGACATCATGCGCACGCGCTGCCGGGTCGACAGGACGCCGTCGACGACACGCACGTAGGTAACGACGCCGCGGTAGGTGTCGTACACGGAGTCGAAAATCATCGCACGCGTCGGGGCGTCGGGGGTTCCCTCCGGGGCGGGGACGACCTCGACGATGCGGTCGAGGAGGTCCTCGACGCCCTCGCCGGTCTTACCGGAGACCTTCAGGACCTCGCTCTCGTCACAGCCGATGAGCTGGGCGACCTCGTGCGCGTACTTCTCGGGCTGCGCGCCCGGCAGGTCAATCTTGTTAAGGACCGGGATGATCGCGAGGTCATTCTCGAGCGCCAGGTACAGGTTCGCGAGCGTCTGGGCCTCGATGCCCTGTGCAGCGTCGATGAGGAGGACCGCGCCCTCGCACGCGGCCAGGGAGCGGGAGACCTCGTACGTGAAGTCCACGTGACCGGGCGTGTCGATCATGTTGAGCGCGTAGGGGGTACCCTCGTGTGCCCACGGCATGCGCACCGCCTGGCTCTTAATCGTGATGCCACGCTCGCGCTCGATGTCCATACGATCGAGGTACTGGTCGCGCATCTCGCGCGCCTCGACGACGCCGGTCAGCTGGAGCATACGGTCCGCGAGCGTCGACTTCCCATGATCAATATGGGCGATGATGCAGAAGTTACGGATCTGCCCCTGCGGGGTATGGGCCGGGCGAATCTGCGCCTGCTGCGCGGGCGTGGGGATGGGCACGTGAACCTCCGTGAAGTCGTTAACCTCCTTATCGTCCCATTGTCATAGGACTTTGTGCCAGTTCAGGCGCGGGAAGTCGCGCACAGTGGCCACGCCTCACACCATTTACCCCTCTCCTTACTCCATTCCTCCACTCTCCGACTCCGCGAGGAGGGCTGCAGCCTCGCTGAAGTCGCATTCTTCCCAGTCATCGGGGTGATCGTCCCGGAGCTTGCGGGCAATCGACATGGCCCGCCCCTCATCTCCGCGCAACGTCGCAAGAGTCAGCAGGATCGTGCGGATACGGGCAGTCATCGGGTCACGATCCCCCAGGTACCTGCGGCAGTCCTCGGCCAGAACCGTCCAGAGGTCCTCTCCCGCGTCCCGATCCCCGCCCATCCAGGTGTTGCGCGCGATCTCGTTGCGCAGCCGCAGGACTCGCCAGTCGCCATGGTCCGCGACGGTCAGCAGAGCATCCATGTTGCGCTCGTAGAGGGCAATGGCCTCGTCGTAGCAGCGATCAGCAGAGAGGACCTCGGCGAGGTTGTCGCGCACCGTCAACAGTGTCATGTCGGCTTCCTCGCGCTGCCCCTCCATCTCGGACAGGAGCTCGCGATACACGCGCGCAGCCTTCTTCCATTTGCCCGTATGCTTCCACGGCATCGCTGAATTGTTGCGGATGGCGATGGAGATCTCAGGGTCGAGACCCGGGCAGTGCTTCATGTCGGCCAGGAGAGCCGAGAACTTGCGGATCGCCATATCGTGCTGGCCGAGGATGGCGAGCCAGTAGGCTTCCGAGTTACGCATCATCAGGATGAGCGGATGGCAGCGCTCCAGGTACCTCTCCCCCAGCCGCGCAGCCTGGGCGGCCAGCTTCCGACACTGTCCGTAGGATCCGAGAGCCGCGTACCAGTCGATGCAGAGCTTGGCGGCCTCCAGACGCAGCTCGACGGGGGCATCATCGTCTCGATATGCCTCCAAGCCATGCTCGAGTGCCTTATCTACCTTGCCCGCGGCCCCGCAGCGCACGGATTCATGGAGCGAGGACCGCGCCCGCGTCGCGCTCGTATTATTCCCCTCGTGCGTGCCACCTCCAGCCAGCGCATCCAGAGAAACAAACGGTCCATGCATCGTTGCAGTCAACATCGTCGTCACCTTTCTATTGTTGGTTGTTCACCTGCGAACAACGACAGAGTGACACCACCCGTTATGCACTGTCACGCGCCATCACGAAGCCTGTGGATAACTCGCGATCATCGTAGGGCCCTGTGGATAAAACACGCTCCCCAACGCCTGCCGTATGCTGGTCCCATGAACTCAATCGTCAGGGGCATCATCAACTTCCTTATCGGCGTCATCTCCGGCGCCACAGAGGAAGCGCAGAAGAACACCACGACCACCAAGACGGGGCAGCGTCAGTCGAGCAAGAAGTCGACGCCTCAGCCGCGTTCATCCTCGTCCTCTTCCATGGATTCCAGCTCCCACCACCACTACGAGGACCCGGCGACCTCGAATCGGCCCAAGACCTCGATCCGCGAGGCCAGCATCGCCGACGCACTCGCCCACGCCTCGTACACGCCCGTCATGGACGGCGACGCGGATCCCGGCGAGGTCGTGTGGACCTGGGTGCCCTACCAGGAGGATGCCTCCGTCGGTAAGGATCGCCCGGCCGTCGTCATCGGCGCGCAGGGCGAAGGCGTGTACATCCTGCAGCTGACGAGCAAGGACCACACGCGCGACGCCGCCCAGGAAGCTGCCGCCGGACGCTACTGGCTCGACATCGGCGCGGGCGACTGGGACTCGAAGGGGCGTCCCTCCGAGGTTCGCCTCGACCGAGCCCTGTGGGTCAAGGCCACCGACGTGCGCCGCGAGGGCGCCATCCTGCCCAAGGCAACCTGGCAACTCATCGTCGATGCCCTCGAGGAGCACTACCGCACGCACGGCGACTGACACCTCCGACACGTGACCGACCTTACGAGGCGCGAGAACGCCTAGGGATATGACGAAAAGGCCCCTTCCTGGTATGATCGGTCGTTGGACTCCCGGCCTGGTCGGGCAGGGGGTCTGGTTAAGACCGTTTGCGGGTGTCCCCACGCCTAAGTCCCGGTCTTGACACAGCCCTCACCGACCCTGTCAGACATACATCAAGGAGAAATCCGACTGTGGCAAACATTAAGTCCCAGAAGAAGCGCATCCTCACCAACGAGAAGCGCCGCGTTCGTAACCAGTCCGTGAAGTCCGAGCTGAAGACCCTGGTCCGTCAGACCCGCGAGGCTGTTGAGGCCGGCGACAAGGAGAAGGCTCTCGCTGCACTGCGCGTCGCTTCGCGCAAGCTGGACGTCGCCGTCTCCAAGGGCGTCATCCACAAGAACCAGGCTGCGAACCGCAAGTCCAAGCTTGCTCGTCGCGTCGCCTCGCTCGGTGACTGAGCGCGAACGATAGTTTGACGTGAAGCGGGCCGCCCACTGGGCGGCCCGCTTTCGTATACGACTTTAAGGACAAAACGTGTTGGTTTTGTGGCGACTTTTCGGCTTGTTGGTAGTCGAAAATTAACATCGACAGCGGTTGTTTCATCGTGGGGGGTATGAATACCCCCCACGTGCCTGATGTGTGGGCGAACGCGTGGCCCAGTATGGACACTCAGGTTCAGGGGCACAGTTCGCCGAGGCGTGCTAGCTGTCTGCACTCCCCTCCGCACACGTGGGCCCGACACCTCGCACGTTAACCCGATGACATGCACGTTGGCAGCGCCGCCCACGAGCACATCAAGGGGTTAACGCGCATAGTCAGCGGTTTGCGTGCGAAGTACATGCCAGTCCGGACACTGTTGTGTCCAACAAGCAGACCGCCTGAGCCGCAACACCCCGTTGTCAACGTTTTCACCGAAGTGGTCTGCGATGTGGGCGCCTCACCACCCAGAACCGCGACCTCACCGCCACCAAACGGGGGGATTTGCACCATTAGGGGCGCGACACGCCGGCGACACGCCGAAGGAAGGGTCCTAATGCTGCAAAACCCCCGCCATTACCCCTGGTATCAGGCTCCCTCACTGGTGCAGTGCTGCCCGGCAGGGTGCCGATAAACGCCGGTAGGGCATCGCCAGCAATGACGGGGGAGGTCACGAGCGGCCAGCTCCGCGACGCCGCTTGTGCCCGATGAGGTGTTACACCCGATCGGGAAGATTCAACCCCTTCTGATCGGGTGGAATCTTCCCTAACGGGTTGAATGCTCCCGATCAGGTGGAATCCTCCCGATAGGACGCATCCGGTCTGAGACACGGTAGAGCGAGCACGCTAGCCCACTAACCATTCCTCGACGATGCCTGGGACTGAACCGCGACCAACACGTTTTGACCTATAACCCACGTATACCCGCTCCCCCATACGCTTGGACGCGTGGTCGGCACACCTGCCGCGACCACTCCCCCGCGCTCCGGCGCCGGGCGCACATAACGAAGCCCCGGCCTCGTCGAAAAGGCCGGGGCAAACGTGATCGTTGAGCGCTTACTCGAGCTCGAAAGCGCCCGTGTAGAGCTGGTAGTACACGCCCTTCTGGGCAATCAGATCATCGTGACTACCGCGCTCGATAATGCGGCCGTGGTCCAGGACCATGATCGCGTCCGAGTTGCGCACCGTGGACAAACGGTGGGCAATCACGAAGACCGTGCGCCCCTCCATGAGGTTGTCCATGCCCTGCTGCACGAGAGCCTCGGTACGCGTGTCGATCGAGGAGGTGGCCTCGTCGAGGATCATCGCCGGCGGGTCGGCCACGGCGGCGCGCGCAATCGACAGGAGCTGAGCCTGCCCCTGCGAGAGGTTCGAGCCGTTACCGGTCAGCATCGTGTCGTAGCCCTCGGGCAGGCGACGGATGAAGGAGTCAGCGTTGGCCAGCTTCGCAGCGGCAATGCACTCCTCGTCCGTGGCGTCCAGACGGCCGTAGCGGATGTTCTCCATGACCGTGCCCGTAAACAGCTTGACGTCCTGCAGGACGACGCCGAGGGAGCGACGCAGGTCCGGCTTGTGGATCTTGTTGATGTTGATGCCGTCGTAGCGGATCTTGCCGTCGGCGATGTCGTAGAAGCGGTTGATCAGGTTCGTGATCGTCGTCTTGCCGGCGCCCGTGGCGCCCACGAAGGCGATCTTCTGGCCGGGCTTTGCCCACAGGGAGATGTCGTGCAGGATCTGCTTCTCGCCGTCGTATGAGAAGTCGACGTCCTCCATGACCAGTTCGCCACGCAGGCGCGTGTAGGTGACGGTGCCGTCGGCCTTGTGGGGGTGGCGCCATGCCCAGATTCCCGTGCGCTCCTCGGTCGGCTCGAGGCTGCCGTCGGGAAGCTCGCGCGCACGCACGAGGGTCACGTAGCCCTCGTCTTCCTCGGGTTCCTGGTCGATGAGGGCGAACACGCGGCCCGCACCCGCCATACCCATGGCGATCATGGGGACCTGCATGGACATCTGGCCGATCGTCTGCGAGAAGTTACGGACCATGCCCAGGAAGGACACGACCACGCCGACCGTGATGACGTCGACGCCGAAGAGGTGGATGTTCGGCGTCTGTTCCAGGATCATGACGCCGCCGACGATCGCGATGACCACGTACATGATGTTGCCGATGTTGCCCAGGGCAGGCATCAGCACGTTGCCGTAGATGTTCGCCTTCTGCGAGGAGTCGAAGAGCTTAGCGTTGTACTCGACGAACTCGTCCTTGGCGTCCTGTTCGTGGTTGAAGACCTGGACGACCTTCTGGCCGTCCATCATCTCTTCGATGAAGCCTTCTTCGTCGGCGAGAGCGGCCTGCTGAGCCTTCATGAAGCGACCCGACAGCCCGCCGAGCCTACCGGTCAGGAAGGCCATGAGAGCGCCCACGATGAGGACCACGAGGAAGAGCCACACGGAGTAGTAGAGCATCGTTCCGATCAGGACGATGATCGTCAGACCCGACTGGATGAGCGTCGGGATGGACTGGCCGATCAACTGACGGATCGCGTCCGTGTCGTTGGTGAAGGTCGACATGATCGCGCCGTGCGGGTGCGTGTCGAAGAAGCGCAGGGGCAGGCGCTCCATGGAGTCGAACATGTCGTCTCGCATGTGCTTGAGCGTCCCCTGCGTCACGATCGCCATGGCGCGGGTGTAGATGAAGCTGCCGATGACGCCAGCACTGAAGATGATGCCCATCGTGACCACGAGGCGCACGAGGGTGCCTCGCACAGCGTCGAAGCCGCTCTCCAAGCCCGGGGTCACGACGTTGTCGACAATCTGCTGCATGAAGATCGAACCGACGGCCGAGGCCACGGCTGCCGTAATGATGCACACGACCGTCAGGCTGATGCGCACCGGGTAGTGGTGGAACACGTAGGCCATGAGGCGGCCGAAGGGACGCTCGATGCCCTCGAGCTTGTCGCCGTCGTTGTCAACGGGACGACCATGCGCACGTGCCATGTCAGGCCACCTCGCTTTCGCTCGCGGCGTTCTGGGAATCGTAGATCTCTCGGTATTCCCCGCCCGCTGCCATCAGCTCCTCGTGGGTGCCGCGTTCCTTGATACGACCGTCGTCCAGGACGATGATCTGGTCGGCGTGACTGACCGAAGACAGGCGCTGGGCGATGATGATCGTCGTCGTGCCCGGGATCTCGGTCTCGAAGGCAGATCGGATCAGCGAGTCGGTCTTCGTGTCCACTGCGGACGTCGAGTCGTCCAGGATGAGGATCTTCGGATTCTTCAGTAGCGCTCGGGCGATGCACAGGCGCTGCTTCTGGCCGCCCGACACGTTAGTACCGCCACGGGAGATGACGTAGTCGTAGCCGCCGGGCAGCTGCTGAATGAACTCGTCGGCCTGCGCGAGCTTACACGCATGCTCAATCTGCTCGTCGGTGGCCTCCGGGTTACCCCAGCGCATGTTGTCCTTGATCGTGCCGGAGAACAGGACGTTCTTCTGCAGGACGACGGAGACCGCGTCGCGCAGCGAGCTCAGGTCATAGTCGCGCACGTCGCGCCCGCCGACCTTGACGGATCCCTCGGAGACGTCGTAGAGGCGGCAGATCAGCTGAATGAGCGAGGTCTTGGACGAACCGGTGCCGCCCACGATGCCGAGCGTTGAGCCGGACTCGATGCGCAGGTCGATGTCGGACAGCGCGTTCTCTTCGGCGCTCTCGGAGTACTTGAAGGACACACTGTCAAAGACAACGGAGCCGTCCGCAACCTCGGTGGCACCATTGGCCGGGGAGGTGAGCGACGGGTCGTGGTTGAGGACCTCGGCGATACGGTTCGCGGACTCGGCGGCCATCGTCGTCATGACGAAGATGAAGGCCAGCATGAGCATCTGCATCAGGATCTGGATGCCGTAGGTGATGAGAGCGGTCAGGCCGCCCTTCGTCAGCTCGGTACCGCCAGAGTTGACGATGATCGAGGCACCAACGTAGTCGACGGCCACGATCGCGGCGAAGACGAAGAACATCATGACGGGGCTGTTGAGCGCAATGAGCTTCTCGGCGTTCGTAAAGTCCTTGCGCACGTCCTGCGAGGCGGCGCGGAACTTTGTGGTCTCGTGCTCCTCGGTGACGAAAGACTTGACCACACGGATCGCGGCGACATTCTCCTGCACGGAGTTGTTCAGGGCGTCGTACTTCTTAAAGATACGGCGGAAGATCGGGAATGCGATGAGCACGATGGCTGCCAGGATGATGGCGAGAACCGGCACCATCCCGAGGAAGATGAGGGCCATCTGGACGTTAATGCGCCACGCCATGACGATCGAGAACACGATCATGAGGGGCACGCGCACCGCAATACGGATGAGCATGCCGAAGGCGTTTTGCACGTTGGTGACGTCCGTCGTCATGCGCGTGACCAGCGAGGACGTGGAGAAACGGTCGATGTCCGCGAACGAGAAGTCCTGCACCTTGAAGAAGAGGTCCTGACGCAGGTTCTTCGCCAGGCCCACCGAGGCGGTCGCCGAGAAGCGGGCCGCGAGGATGCCGCAGGCGAGCGACGCGAAGGCCAGTCCCGTAAGGATCAGGCCAAGGCGCATGACGGGGCTCAGGGAGACCCCGTCGAGCGCATCCACCAGCGAGACCATCATCAGCGGGATGAGGCACTCGAGGATGACCTCCCCGGTGATGAATAGCGGGGTCAGGATCGCGGGTTTCTTAAACTCGCGCAGCCTCCCCATCAGCGTTCGAATGGTTGTCATTCTTCTCCTCTTCGTTCCCTACGGGCATCTCATAGACGAGGCCGGGGCGCGCATTCAGCGCCCGCGCAGCCTGCAGATGGTGATAAGTGCTTTTTCGATGGCGCGCTGCGGGTCCCGCGACGCACCCTTTGTTTCGGCATCGGCCGTGGCGATGGCACCAAAGGCACCCGCCAGCGAGGCATCGGACCAGCCGCGCAGCTCACGCCGGGCTCGGTCCACCTGCCAGGGGGCCATCTTGAGGGCGGATGCGGATCCGCCGATCGACACCTTCGCCATGGCGCGGAACTTCATGGCCAGGGCGGTGACGAGCAGCTGGGGGGCGATGCCTGTGGCGAACGCGTGGCGCGCGAGCGTCAGGGCCTTCGCCGAGTTGCCCGCGACGGCCGCATCCGCGACGTCGTAGCCCGTGGCCTCGACGCGGCCGGCCTGGTAGCGCCGCACGTCCTCCAGGGTGATGCGTCCGCTGACGTCGGAGAGCAGCTGAGCCAGGGCACCGGCCATCGCGCGCGGGTCGTTGCCGAGCGCGTCCACGAGGGCCTGCTGGGCCTCAGTGTCCATCTGGCGCCGAGCCGCGCGCACGTCGGAGGCGATGAGCGCCAGCTTGTCGCGGTCGTTTTTCAGCGGTTCGGCAGGGATCACGGGCCATTTCGCCTTCGTGATCGTGTCGATAACCTTCTTACCTCGGGCGTTGCCACCGGGGTGTGCCAGGAACATCCACACGTCGGGGGCAGGCGAAGCCGAGTATGCGATGAGGTCGTTCGCGAGGGCATCGCTCATCGTTTCCAGGTCCCGGATGATCACCATGCGGGACTCGCCGAAGAGCGAGGGCGACGCGATAACGTCGAGCTGTCCAGCCTGGTAGGTGGCCGCGTTGATGTCGGTGCGCTCGAGGTTGGGGTCGGCCTCGTGGGCGAGGGCCCGCAGCTGGTCGAGGGCGCGGTCGACGAGAAGGCCCTCGGGGCCTTTGATCAACACGATGGGTGCCAGCGTGATCTGGGCTGGCGGCGTCGGGCGCGAACCGCGTGCTGCCACGTCTTCCTGCCTTTCCGCTGAAACGGTAACTGTCTAAGTCTGCCACTGAGCGAGCTCATCTGTGTCTGTCTTAGCCGTGGGCGGACGCTACTCGTGGCAGGTGTCACCAGGTTGCAGCGCCGTTGCGGCATCTCAGCTCCTTGGCGGTGAGCACTGATCACTCAGGCCTCGTCGGCATTGACGATCGGGAATGCCCACCGCTTCCATGCCCACCACGCGATCCATCCGACGCCGCAGCAGGCGTACACGCCCAAGACGGTTGAGGATCCACCGGGTACGTGCACCCCGTTTCCGGGCAGTGAAGCGCATATGCGCGCCGCCCCTGCAATCCACGCGGTCGCCCACGAGGCGAGGACGGCGCATACCGAAGCACCGCGAATGCTCAGCGGGGAGATGAGCGCGCCCACGAGTCCGGCGACGGTGGCAACCGGAACGGCGGGCTCGGCAATGACGTTCGCGACGATCCCCCACACCGGCACGTTCCCCGAGAGCGACACGATGAGGGGCGCGGTCGCCAGCTCCGCAAAGGCGGGCACGCACACCATCTCCACGAGCCGACGCAGCGCTTTCCCAACGCGCGTGTCTCCTCGTATCCGCCGATGGCAGTGCCGCACCAGCGCCGCGGAGGGGCCGACGACCGCGAGCGCGGCGAGCGCCGACAGGGCGAATCCGTAGGATCGGGATGACCAGGGGTCGATGAGGAGGGTGGCGATCACGACGGCGCCCAGGGCGGCGATGGATTGGCCGTCGCGTCCGAGGATGAGTCCAAGTGCGGCGACGGCTGCGACGCAGACGGAGCGCACGACGGAGGGGTCTGGTCCGACGAGGATGAGGATTGTGCCCAGGACGAGGATGGTGGCCCCGAGGCGTAGGGGTTTTCGTGCGGGTACGACGAGGGTGACGGTGGTGAGGACGATGACGATGTGGGATCCGGAGACGGCGGTGAGGTGGGTGAGGGATGTGGTTTTCATGGCTTGTGCGAGGTCTGCGGGCATTGCGCGGTCGTCTCCGATCGCCATGCCGGGGACGAGGGAGCGCGCGTCCCTGGGCAGAGGTGCGCATGCTCTGGCGAAGGCTCTGTGGGTGGAGCGCATCCAGGCGGACAGGCCGCCGGGTCTCTCGATGAGCTGGGCGCGCCTGACGCGTATGGTGCCCACCGATGGAGCGTCGGCGGCAAAGGTCGCGTCGAGGTTTCCCCACACCTCGTAGACGTCTCCTCGCGCGGCGTCCTGCCACTCGGGCGCGCGCACGAGTGCGGTGGCGTTCGAGGGGATCCACTCCTCCTCCACGGAGATGGCCTCGATGCGCGCGCGGGCACTGCGTGTCGCGGAGAACCCGGACGAGGGTGGGGCCGGGTCAGCCTGTAGGGCGACGCGCGCGTGGATGGGGCCGGAGTCGCGGCGGGCTGGGTCGGCGTCGTATTGCCGGCGGGCAGTGGATCCGACCGCGAGCGCGCAGGCGCTGCATGCGAGGAGGAGCGCGAGGCCGAGGCGTGCGGACCTGGGCGGGGTGAGGGCGTGCCTGGGGGGCTTCCGGCCTCGTTGTGAGCGCGCGTAGGAGGCGGCGCAGGTGAGCGCGGCGAGGGCGCACGCTCCAATCCATACCCATTGAGCTGGGCGGCCTGTCGCCCACCAGGTGGCGGCCCAGGTGGCGGTGGCTGCGGGCGCAAGGCGCAGGTCGATCATGCGGGGAGCGCAGTGGGTATCGCTCATCAGCACACACCCGGTCGGATCTTCTCGATGAGGGAGGGGCCGATGCCGGGCACGTCGTCGAGCTCTTCGACGGAGGTCAGGCGAGGGTGTGTTGCCCGGTAGGAGATGATGCGCTGTGCGAGGGCCGGACCGACGCCGGGAAGGGTCTGGAGCTCGGTCTCGGTCGCGGTGGCCAAGCGGACACAGGCCTGCGCGTCGGTGCCCGTCCCCGCAGACGCGGAAGGCGGTGACTCCCCCACGACGCCGACCCGTATCTGTTCCCCGTCGACGAGGATGCGGGCGAGGTTGATCGATTCCAGGTCTGCCTCAGGCGTTGCTCCTCCTGCCGCCGTGATCGCGTCGATGACGCGGGAGGATGATGGCAGGGTGAGCACCCCAGGGGACGCGACCGCGCCGGAGACGTAGACGACGACGTCGTCGGCGTGTTCCCCAGAGGATGGGGGTGCGGACGGGCCTGCCGCGACGGACGCGGCCTCGCTCTCTTCTCCCTCCGAGGACGATTGAGCGAGGGCTTGGGAGTGCTCGCGTGTCGCTGCGTGCCTCCACACCCCCACGGCCGCGATCAGGACGACCACGGCAATCAGTGCGGCCACGCTCGCACCTCCGGGCAGGAGGCGGGCGACGCTCGGCTCGGCGGGCTCATCATCCTCAGTGAGGGCGCTGTCGTACACGGCTTTCGTCAGCGCCGCCATGCGCCGACGCGCCAACCATCGTGACACGTTCATGCCCGCACGCTAACGCCCACGAACAGCCAAAGAAAAGCAGAAAGAGAACCCCTGTGGATAACTGCGATGGGCGCGCACGGGTTGTGGACAAATCCCACACCCAACCCACCACGCATAACTCGCATGGGACCGCGGCCCCAAGGGATACTGTTCCGGTAACGTCGAAGTACAGTGGCGCACCGCGCCCAGAGCCGAAAGGCCACACCATGAGCGAGAACATCGAGGATCTCAAGGCGCAGCTCGCCGCAGCGGAAGCCGCCGCGAAGGCCGCCGAGGCAGAGGCCGCCCGAGCGAAGGCCGAGGCCCTGCGTCTCCAGCTTGAAGC
>ERZ809296.1160-NODE-1160-length-33074-cov-8.198946_pt1 | contig 33074 bp, 37 predicted proteins | sample MGYA00520511_ERZ809296 | MGnify/ENA primary metagenome ERZ809296 (study PRJEB31576, sample SAMEA3212662) | Homo sapiens | biome: human-gut; feature: human gut; material: fecal | place: Sweden | collected 2012 ...
TTGCGAAAAGCAACAAGGCACGAGATGAAGCGAAGCGGAAACGAGGTGCGTTGCGGAAAGCAACAAGGCACGAGATGAAGCGAAGCGGAAACGAGGTGCGTTGCGGAAAGCAGCGAGGCGCGAGATGAAGCGAAGCGAAATCGGGGTGCGTTGCGAAAAGCAACAAGGCGCGAGATGAAGCGAAGCGGAATCGAGGTGCGTTGCGGAAAGCAGCGAGGCGCGCTGCGCGTAGCAATGCGAAGCGAGAAGGAGGAAAAAATGACAAGCAAACAAAGAGCCTATTTAAAAAGCCTGGCAATGAAGATGGAACCAATCATGCAGATTGGCAAGGCAACCATCACACCGGAACTTACAGAATCGGTAGAACAGGCATTAGAGGCAAGAGAATTAATCAAAATTAATGTATTAAAAAACTGTGTGGCAATGCCCGGTGATGTTGCAGCACTGTTGGCAGAACGGACTCATTCGGATGTAGTACAGGTAATCGGAAGAAAAATTGTATTATATCGTGAATCTAAAACAAAGAAAAAAATTGAACTGCCAAAGGCGAAAAATACAAAGGAGTAGGTAAAAGAATGAAAATCGGAATCATGGGCGGAACATTTAATCCGATTCATAATGCTCATTTGATGATGGCTCAGGCTGCGTATGAACAATATAAATTGGATGAAATATGGTTTATGCCATCAGCAAAACCACCGCACAAAAATCAGGATGAGATTGCAGAAAAAGAACATAGAAAACGTATGGTTCAATTTGCGATTGACAAAATCCCGCATTTTAAAATTTCAAATATTGAATATAAAAGAGCGGGGAAAACCTACACATATGATACACTTGTAGAATTAAAGAAAGAAAGAGATGATGCGCACTTTTATTTTATTATGGGTGGCGACTCTTTAGCGCAGTTTGAACAGTGGTATCATCCGGAAAAAATTGTGAAATTGTGTACGATATTGGCTGCCTCACGGGATGAGATTTCCTATGAGCAGACGAAAGAGTACTGTAAGCAGTTAAGTGAACGGTTAGATGGAGATTTTCGCCCACTGAAAATACCTGCCATGTCAATTTCTTCACATGAAATCCGAAAACGTATCAAAAAGGGAAAGTCAATTATCGGATATTGTCCGGAGCCTGTGGTGCGTTATATTCAGATGCACCGGTTATATGGTGATTCTAGTTTTGTAATACCTAAAAACGAAAAAGAACAGATGGACTGCTTAGCGGCATCGCTTCGGCCGAAACGATTTGTTCATACGTTAGGAGTTGCCAATATGGCGGCAAATCTTGCCATGATGCATGAGGATGTTTCACTGCAAAGAGCAAAATTAGCCGGTCTTTTGCATGACTGTGCGAAATATCTGACGAATGAAGAGATGTTTGTCTTATGTGAGAAACTGGAAATTCCATTGTCTGAGTCCGAAAAAAGTACCCCTGCTGTAATTCATGGAAAATTAGGCGCTAAATTAGCGGTGCTTCGATATGGTATAGAGGATGATGAAATTTGTTCTGCCATTGCCTGTCATACAACCGGCAAGTCGCAGATGACGACATTAGAGAAAATAATTTACATTGCGGATTATATTGAGCCAAACCGTGATATGGACTGTAAACCATATCCGCTTGAAAGAATTCGAAGGACAGCCTTTTTTGATTTGAATCAGGCAACCGGTATGATTTTAAAAAACACATTAACGTATTTAGAAGAGAATCAGATGCCGATTGATGAAATGTCACTGGAAGCGTTTCATTATTATTTCACAATAAAATAGAATCAGGAGGAAACGTTAGATGGAAAATCAGTCGAAAAAAATGGTACAGATTGTTTATGATGCTTTAGATGAAAAACTGGGAGAGGACATTGAGATACTTAAAGTCGATGAAATTTCGGTAATTGCAGATTATCTGGTAATTGCAAATGGAAGAAATCAGAATCAGTTAAATGCCATGACGGATTTAGTCGAGGAAAAAATGATAGAAGCCGGCTATAAAAGCAAGAGGATTGAGGGAAATAAAAATTCTTCCTGGGTTTTGATGGATTATGGTGATGTAATCGTTCATGTTTTTTCCAAAGAAGACCGCTTGTTTTATGATTTAGAGCGAATTTGGAAAGATGGAAAGAAGATATCAAGAGAAGAATTATAAAAAAATTCCATGCGTAAGAGATAAGATAACGCTTCGCGTTATAAGCCTCTTACACATGGAATTTTTTTATTGCATTTTGTTCGAGAGAGCAATAAAAAGATTTTATATGCTCTGTTTTTGCGATATAAGTTTAGAAGAAGCGGTATAAGCCGATTACTTTTCCTAATATGATTACTTCGTTTACATAAATTGGCTCCATAGAATCATTTTCCGGCTGGAGACGGTAACGTCCGCTTTCTTTGTAGTAAGTTTTTACCGTGGCGGAATCATCAATTAATGCAACTACAATATCGCCGTCTTTGGCAGTAGGAGTCTGCTGCACAATGATTTTGTCACCGTCATAAATACCGACATTTATCATACTTTCACCGCGGACATCAAGCATAAATAAATTACCGGCAGGGAGCTGGTCTGCAAGCATTGGAAAATAATTTTCGATATTCTGCTCCGCAAATAATGGGGCACCGGCGGCAACATGTCCTAACAATGGAATGTTGCGGATTTCGCGCCTGGATAAATTAAAATCATCATCTATAATTTCAATTGCACGTGGTTTCGTCGGGTCACGGCGGATATAACCATTCTTTTCCAATGTCTCCAAATGAGAGTGTACCGAAGATGTTGACTTTAAATGAACAGCTGAACAAATTTCCCGTACTGCCGGTGGATATCCCTTTTCTAAAATTTGTGCTTTTATGTATTCTAATATTTCAGCCTGCTTTGCTGATATTCTGCCATTTCCCATAGAAACCTCCTAAAAAATTAGTAAAATACAAACAATTGTTTGCTTTTTAAATATATCATAATTTATTATATGTGTCAAACGAATGTTCGCTTTTTTGCGAAAAATGGAATTTATCATAGACAAATGACGACAGAATGGTTATAATAAACAAAGATATTCAAGATAAGGAGTGTAAATGGGAATGAAAAACGAGAAAAAAGGCTTTTTTAGCAGAATGCTGAGTTCAGAACATAAAGTATTTGAGACAAGTATGTTTGGTATTAGCGTGGTACTTACACTTGCATTAGTGATTGGAATTGGATATTATATTTCGGTTGCTTTCTTTAATCATAATACGGTTACAGATGAAGAGGCTAATGCTTCTGCTGTATCGGACAGTGCTGTTACGGTAAGAGAAAGTCCGGAGCCAACACAGACACCGGATGAAAATACGATGATTCGTGAAGATGATGCCGATACGCAGGTGGATGAGGAACTGGCAAAGGCAACGGAAGGTTATACGACATCGACTGTTAATATGCGTTCCGAACCGTCTTTGACGGCAAGTGTTGTGGCAAAAGTTCCGGCATCGACAAAACTGACTTTCTCTGGTTTGCAGAAGAAAGAATGGATGGAAGTTGAATATAATGGACAGAAAGGTTATATCAATGCGATGTATCTCTCTGTTGATAAACCAAAACCGATTGAGACAGTTACTCCAAGACCGACTCAGAAACCGATTCGTACAACGGCTACACCAAAGGCTACAAAAGCACCAAAGGCTACGAAGACACCAAAAGCGTCCAAATCGCCAAAGGCTACGAAGATGCCGAAAGCAACGAAAACGCCAGGTACTGTTGTTACAAAAGCACCGACTCAGGCACCAACAGAAGCGCCAACTCAGGCACCGACAGAAGCACCAACTCAGGTACCGACTCCAGAGCCGACTGCTAATACAACAGAATAGATTGGAATATTGCGAAAGAGGTAACAAAGACCATGGAACAGTTAACGCCAATGATGCAGCAGTACATGGAAACGAAAAATGAATATAAAGACTGTATTCTCTTTTACCGGTTAGGTGACTTCTATGAAATGTTTTTTGATGATGCCATATGTGCACACAAAGAACTTGAATTAACCCTGACCGGAAAGAGTTGTGGTCTTAAAGAGCGGGCACCCATGTGTGGTGTCCCATTTCATTCTGCGGAGACATATATCAACCGTTTGGTAGAGCGGGGCTATAAAGTAGCGATTTGTGAACAGGTAGAAGACCCGAAACTGGCAAAAGGATTGGTAAAAAGAGAAGTAACACGTATTGTTACACCGGGTACCAATTGTTTTACCGGTTCTTTAGATGAAACGAGAAATAATTATTTAATGGGAATTGTTTCAGTTGACCATAGTTTTGGCATTTCGATTGTAGATGTCACAACAGGAGAATATATGCTTACCGAAGTAGAGTCGGTAAGTAAACTTTTGGATGAAGTAAATAAATTTATGCCGGCCGAGATTATCTGCAATGATTCCTTTTACATATCCGGTGTTGACTTGACCGATTTGAGTGAACGGCTTGGAATTACCATTTCAGCACTCGAACCGCGCTACTTTGAAAAAGAAAGCTGCCGGGAGGCTCTGTGCCGTCATTTTCATGTAAGCAGTTTAGACGGCATGGGGGTAGAGGAATACTCGATTGGCATGATTGCGGCAGGAGCCGTCATGATGTATTTGATAGAAACGCAAAAGTGTGCCCTAGAGCACATTTCACATTTGCAGCCGTATCATGTTGGCAAGTATATGCTTTTAGACAGAAATACCAGACGGAATCTGGAACTGGTGGAGACACTGCGTGAAAAGCAGAAAAGAGGTTCGCTTCTCTGGGTGCTTGATAAGACAAAAACAGCGATGGGTGCCAGAAAATTGCGTGCTTCTATTGAACAGCCTTTGATTGAGGAAGAAGAGATTCTTGCGCGTTATGATGCGATTGAGGAATTAAATGCGAATGTTATTACCAGAGAGGAAATTCGTGAATATCTGAATCCGGTATATGACTTAGAGCGTCTTTTGAGCAAAATCAGTTACCGTACTGTAAATCCAAGAGATATGATAGCACTGGAATCTTCTTTGGAAATGCTTCCGGCGATTCGTATGCTTCTTGGCAATTTTAAAGCGCCGCTTTTTAAAGACTTATATGATAAGATGGATGCACTGGAAGATATTTACGGATGGATTCATTCGGCAATTGAGGAAGAACCACCGATTTCGGTAAGAGAGGGTGGTATCTTTAAAAACGGTTATCATGAAGAAATTGATAAGCTCAGACAGGCAAAAACCGAAGGCAAAGACTGGCTGGCAAATTTAGAGGCAAAAGAAAAAGAACATACAGGAATTAAGAATCTTAGAATTAAATATAATAAAGTTTTCGGGTATTATTTTGAGGTCACAAAATCTTTTCTTGACCAGGTGCCGGAAAACTGGATTCGAAAACAGACATTGACAAATGCGGAGCGTTACACGACTAATGAACTGAAAGAAATGGAAGATGTGATTCTGGGGGCGGAGGACCGGCTTTATAATCTGGAATATGCGGTGTTTTGCGAACTGCGGGATAAAATATTTGGGCAGATGAAGCGGATTCAGGATACGGCATCGGTGATTGCCTTTTTGGATATGTTAGCATCTCTTGCGTATGTAGCAGAGCATAATCAGTATGTACGGCCAACCATTAATCACAATGGCTCCATTACGATTAAAGAAGGCAGACATCCGGTGATTGAGCAGATGATGACAAAGGATATGTTTATTGCTAACGATACCTACTTAGATGATGATACACACCGTGTTGTGATTATTACCGGACCAAACATGGCAGGTAAATCTACTTATATGCGTCAGACAGCATTGATTTCTCTGATGGCGCAGATTGGCTGCTTTGTTCCGGCAAAAGAAGCAGATTTATCTTTAGTTGACCGTATATTTACCCGTGTCGGGGCATCGGATGACTTGGCGAGCGGGCAGAGCACCTTTATGGTGGAAATGACCGAAGTTGCTAATATTTTACATAACGCAACAAAAGACAGTTTGATTATTTTAGATGAAATCGGCCGCGGAACCAGTACCTTTGACGGACTAAGTATTGCATGGTCGGTTGTTGAACACATAGTAAATAAGAAAAAAATTGGAGCAAAAACATTATTTGCTACACATTACCACGAATTGACGGAATTGGAGGGCAAATTAGAAGGCGTCCAGAATTACTGTATTGCCGTAAAAGAGGATGGAGAGGATATCGTATTCCTTCGCAAAATTGTAAAGGGCGGTGCTGACCGCAGTTATGGTATTCAGGTTGCCAGACTTGCCGGTGTTCCGGATGAAGTTTTAGTCCGTGCAAGGGAAATTGCGGATTTGTTGGAGGCCAAAGATGCCAATAGTAATCTATCAAAACTTACGGATTTAAGTGAGAAAGATTTAAAAGGCGGCACGGAAGCCATGACGCAGCTTTCCATTTTTGATACGATGGAGACGACAAATCAGACGGATGCCATTTTGTTTGAACTGCGTGATATTAATTTATCCAATGTGACACCGATGGATGCGATGAATTTAGTTTACAAGTGGCAGAATAAATTAAAAGAACAGTGGTAAAAAGAAACGGAGGATGTCATGATTCAAGTTCTTGACCAAAAAACGATAAATCAAATTGCGGCAGGCGAAGTTGTGGAACGTCCTTCGGCTGTTGTGAAAGAATTAATGGATAATTCTTTGGATGCCGGTGCATCCGCCATTACAATCGAAATAAAAGAAGGCGGAATTTCCATGATTCGTATCACGGATAACGGTGCAGGTATTGCAAAAGAGGAAATTCCGACGGCGTTTTTACGCCATGCGACAAGCAAAATTAGAAATACTGAAGATTTACTTTCCGTAACAAGTCTTGGATTCCGCGGTGAAGCATTGTCAAGTATTGCGGCGGTGGCTCAGGTTGAATTGATTACAAAAAGAAAGGAAGACATTGTAGGAACCAGATATTCCATTGAGGGCGGAAAAGAGACCGGATGTGAGGAAGTCGGCTGCCCGGAAGGAACTACTTTTGTGGTACGAAACTTGTTTTATAACACACCGGCAAGAAGAAAATTTTTAAAATCAAAAACAACTGAGGGAAATTATATTCATGAACTGGTGCAGCGGTATTCACTGGCTCATGCGGATATCCGTTTCTCTTTTATTGTAGATGGGAAAACAAAATTTCAGACAAGTGGTGACGGACAGGTAAAGACCAATATTTTTTATCACTACGGAAGAGAAATTACGAAAGAACTGATACCGATTTGCCAAGAACAGGATGGCATGCGCTTAGAAGGATTTATTGGAAAACCGATTTTATCAAGGGGAAACCGCTCGATGATGAATTACTTTGTAAATGGGCGTTATATCAAAAGTCCGATTTTGGCAAATGCAACCATGCAGGGATATCAGGGATTTCTTATGGGACACCGTTACCCGTTTGTGGTACTCATGCTTTCGATTGATTCTTCTTTTATTGATGTCAATGTCCATCCGACCAAAATGGAAATCCGCTTTACAAATCAGATGGAAGTTTTATCACTTGTGAGAGACACGGTTACTGAGGCATTGAAGCAGAGTACTTTAATTCCGGATGTCACACTGGATGAAAAAGAGAAGCAAAGTCCGGTAGAAGAAAAACCGATTGAAAAACAGCCGGAGCCGTTTGAATATGAAAGAAAAAAAGAGTGGAGTATGCGCGCACAACCGGAGAAAAAGATGGAAGAAAAACCATTTGTGTATGAAAGTGCACCATTTTCCGGAAAGCAGAATGTATCAATTGTAAGAGAAGATTACAAGCAATTGGATTTTAAGAAAGAAGAACAGCAAGAGGGTGTTGTTTTCCGGATTATCGGACAGGTTTTCGGCACCTACTGGCTTGTGGAATACGAAAAAGAATTATTGATTATTGACCAGCATGCAGCTCATGAAAAAGTGTTATACGAGAAATTAATGAAAAAGTTAAAGGATAAAAAACCGCTGACACAGAATTTGATTGCGCCGATTGTTGTGTCGCTGTCAGGACGGGAAATTGAAGTGTTAGAGGAAAATGCACAGACCTTAACTGCTATTGGCTTTTGCTGGGAAATGTTTGGAGACAGAGAGTATTTGATTACCGGTGTGCCGGCTGACTTTTTGAATTTAGAGCCGAAACAGTTGTTTTTGGAATTGCTAGACAATTTGAGAAATCAAAATATGAAATCGGCACCGGAATTTGTAATCGACCATTGTGCTACGATGGCATGCAAGGCGGCGGTGAAGGGTAATCATACGTTGTCTTACGCAGAGGCAAAAGAACTGATTGGACAGATGTTACAGATGGATCAGCCGTATCATTGTCCCCATGGAAGACCGACAACGATTGCAATGAGCCAGTATGAATTTGAAAAAAAATTCAAACGTGTGCTTTGAATGTCAAAAAGGAGTGTATGGATATGAAAAAACCAATTATTGTTTTGACAGGGCCAACCGCTGTCGGGAAAACGGAAATATCCATTGAGCTGGCAAAAGCGGCAGGCGGTGAAATTATTTCGGCTGATTCGATGCAAGTATACAAACAGATGGATATTGGAACTGCAAAAATTAAAAAAGAGCAGATGCAGGGCGTTACGCACTATATGATTGATGAGTGGAATCCGGATGAAGAATTTAACGTGATGATTTTTCAAAAACATGTAAAGGAAATTATGGAAGATATTTATAATCGTGGGAAGATTCCGATTCTTGTCGGCGGAACCGGGTTTTATATTCAAGCAGTGTTAAATGATATTGCTTTTACAAAAGAAAAACAGGGTGATGAAATCAGAGCGGATTTGCAAAATCTAGCAAAAGAAAAAGGTGCTTCTTATCTACACCATGAACTGCAAAAAGTGGATAAAGAATCCGCAGAAGCCATTCATCCAAATAACATAAAACGTGTGATTCGTGCCTTGGAGTATTTTCAAAGTACCGGACAGAAATTTTCAGATCACAATAAAGAGGAGCGACAGAAAGGGTCGCCGTATAATTTTTTGTATCTGGTTCTCACAATGAACCGGAAGGTGCTTTATGAACGGATTGACAAACGGGTTGACCAGATGATGGAAGAGGGACTTGTCAAGGAGGTAAAACAACTTTTGGACGCCGGTTATTCAAGAAATTTGGTTTCCATGCAAGGGCTTGGTTACAAAGAAATTGCGTCAGCTCTTTTTAAAGAGTGTACAATGGAAGAAGCTGTTTACCGCTTAAAACGGGACACCAGACATTTCGCAAAACGTCAGATGACATGGTTTCGGCGGGAACGAGATGTGACAATGATTAACAAAGATAATTTTTCAAATAACCATGAAATTGTAAATTATATTATGAAATTAGCAGTAGAAAAGGGCATTTGTTCATGCCGGGAAGGATAAATCATGACAACAGAAGAAATGTATGAAAAATTTGGAATTAAAAAAGATGTGATTGATTTTGGGAAAACTGTTTTGGGAGAAATCGAAGACCGGTTTGCTAAAATTGATGAGGTAGCGGAAATTAATCAGTTGAAAGTAATTCATGCCATGCAGAAGAACCGTGTGAGTGAAAACCATTTGTGGGGAACAACAGGGTATGGTTATAACGATACCGGAAGAGATACGTTGGAAGCCGTATATGCTGACATTTTTGAAGCAGAAGATGCACTTGTGCGCTCACAGATTACCTGCGGAACGCATGCGTTGACAATTGCTTTATCGTCGATTCTTCGACCGGGGGATGAACTGCTGTCGCCGGTTGGAAAACCATATGATACATTGGAAGGAATCATTGGCATCGAGGGAACAGATACCAAAGGATCTCTTCGTGAATTTGGGGTATCTTATCGACAGGTAGATTTGGTCGGTGACAGTGAATTTGATTATGCAGGAATCAAAAATGCATTAAATGAGAAAACAAAATTAGTCACGATTCAGCGTTCCAAAGGATACGCAATGCGCAAAACCTTGTCTGTTGAGCGGATTGGAGAACTGATTCGTTATATCAAATCGATAAAGCCGGATGTCATCTGCATGGTAGATAACTGTTATGGTGAATTTGTAGAAACCATCGAGCCAACGCAGGTTGGAGCCGATATTTGTGTAGGTTCTCTGATAAAAAATCCGGGTGGCGGTCTGGCACCTTTGGGCGGGTATATTGTTGGACGGAAAGATTTAGTTGAACTTGCTGCATACCGCCTTACGGCACCTGGTCTTGGCAAAGAAGTAGGGGCTTCCCTTCAGGTTAATTCGGCATTTTATCAAGGATTATTTTTAGCACCGACGGTTGTGGCAAGTGCCTTAAAGTCTGCTATTTTTGCTGCAAATTTATATGAAAAACTTGGCTTTACGGCAAGTCCTAATGGTAAAGAAGACAGACACGATATCATTCAGGCAATTGCTTTTGGCTCACCGGAACGAATTATCGCCTTCTGCCAGGGAATCCAGCAGGCAGCCCCGGTAGATGCCTACGTTCTGCCGGAGCCATATGCGATGCCCGGCTATCACAGCGATGTCATTATGGCGGCGGGTGCTTTTGTACAGGGGTCCTCTATTGAATTAAGTGCAGATGCCCCGATTGAACCGCCTTACAGTGTCTATTTTCAGGGTGGAATTACATGGCCGCACGGAAAGATGGGTATATTAAAAACACTGCAAAATATGATTGATGGTGGATTTGTCGAATTGCCATAGATTTTGACAAAATTCAAAAAAAATTCACAGAAAAATCTTGCTTAATAGGTATACATTTTTGCCCTGATATGGTAAAATAACAATGTTTAGGTGGAATTTGGTTCCGAAAGGAGCCGAAATGAAAAAAGAAAATTTTACCATGAAAGAATTGCCGGATTCGGAAAAGCCGTATGAGAAGTGTGAAAGAGACGGTGCAAAGTCTTTGTCGAATGCAGAATTACTTGCTGTCATTTTAAAGTCCGGAACAAAGGATAAGACGAGTCTTGCCCTCGCTTTGGAAGTGCTGAGCGCACATCCTTCTTTTCAGGGTTTGATGGGATTGTTTCATCTGACGCGCAATCAGCTTCTTCAGATTCACGGAATTGGTCCGGTGAAGGCAGTTCAGATTTTGTGTGCGGTGGAGTTGTCCAAACGACTGGCAAGAGAGAGTAAGTGTAATGCCACAAATTTTAGCCGCCCCGAACAACTGGCGGCTTATTTTATGGATGAAATGCGAAATCTCGAAACGGAGCATTTGTATCTTGCAGCACTGGATGCAAGCGGAAGGCTGCTCTACGACAAAGCAGTTTTTAAGGGAACTATAAACTATTCTGTGGTAAATCCGAGAGAGATTCTGCGGATTGCCCTGCAATGCGACGCGGCTCAGATTGTGATACTGCATAATCATCCGAGTGGGAACCCCATTCCGAGCGGAGAAGATATCAAGATGACCAAACGGTTATATGAGGCTTCAGATTTGATTGGTATTCCTTTGGTTGACCACATTATCATTGGTGATAACCGCTACATTAGTTTAAAAGAAAGAGGATTGATTTGACATGTTAGGAAAAGCAATAGGAATTGATTTTGGAACAAGTTCAATTAAGTTTTATAAAAACGGAGAGGGAATTATTCTTCATGAAAAAAGTGTAATTGCGATTTACAATAAATCTCATACTTTTGCGGTAGGAAATGAGGCGTATGAGATGTATGAGAAGGCACCGGCAAACATTCAGGTGTCTTATCCGGTAAAAAATGGTGTTATTGCCGATATCGGAAATATGCAGTCGATGATTGATTATTTCTTCCATGAACTGGATGGCAAGAAAAAGTTAAAAGGTGCAGAGTATTATATTGCGGTTCCGACTGATATTACAGAAGTGGAGAAAAGAGCTTATTTTGATTTGATTACAAATACCAATCTGAAACCGAAGAAAATCCATGTCGTTGAGAAGCCGGTTGCAGATGCCCTGGGTATGAATCTCGATATTACAAAATCTACAGGAACTTTGGTTGTGGATATCGGTGCAAATACAACAGAGATTTCCGTGATGTCCCTTGGTGGTATTGTATTAAGTCGATTGATTCCGATTGGCGGAAATCGTTTTGATGAGGCAATTATTAATAAAATCAAAAAAGATAAGAGTTTTGTGATTGGCGAAAAGACAGCAGAAGAAATTAAAATGACAATTGGTTCTGCTTATGTGACGGACGAATCCATTGACGTATGTGGACGTAATCTGGTAACAGGACTGCCAAGTGAAATTACGATTGAGTCAAAAGATGTCCATTCCGCACTGTCTGAATTGTTCCAAAGCATTGTTGATGCTGTGAAAATTATATTGGAGCGCACGCCGCCGGAAATTTCTTCCGACATTTACAAATCCGGTGTTTATCTGACCGGAGGTTCGAGCCGCATTAAGGATTTAGGACGTTTTGTATATGACCAGCTCGGACTGAAAGTAAACTTATGTGAGGAACCGGAAAGCACGGTTGTTATGGGACTTGGTGCAATTATCGAAGACCCACATTTAGCAAAATTGACCTTGTAATTTTTTCCGAAAACAAAGCGGAGGTGTTTGTGTGAAAAAGAGAAGGAAAAATAAATGGATTCATCCCAAAATATTATATATATGTCTCTCGGTTTTGTGTGTACTGTTAGTGCTTCTCTCGTTTAAGTTTACAGACCGGTTCGCCGGTGTGAAAGCATTTGTTGGGAATGTGGTGACACCAATGCAGAAGGGGATTAATTCCGTTGGTAAATACCTTTCGGATAAAGCAGATTTACTTACTTCAAAAGAAACCCTGTTAGCAGAGAATAAGGAATTGCAGGAAAAGTTAAATGACTTAAGTTATAATAATAAAATTCTCGCCCGTGAAAATGCAGAACTGGATAATTACAGAGAATTGTATAAATTAGACAAGGTATATCCGGATTATCCGAAAGTTGCTGCGCGTGTTATCAGCCGCGATGGTAATAACTGGTTCCATGTATTTACGATTGACAAAGGAAAGAAAGATGGTATTCAGGTTGATATGAACGTAATTGCCGGCAATGGATTGGTTGGCATTGTTTCTGAAGTTGGTGAGTCGTATGCAAAGGTACGTGCCATCATTGATGATAAGAGTAATGTAAGTGCAATGTTTCAGGATACCGGGGAAACCTGTATTGTTAAAGGAAATATGGAGAGTATTTACAAAGGGTACATTGACATTGAGATGATAAGCAACACGGCAAAGATTAAAGATGGTGACGAGGTGGTTACTTCACACGTCAGTGATAAATTTTTGCAGGGATTGTCTGTTGGATATGTCAAGGACATTGTAAGTGACCCGTCTTCTCAGACAAAGACAGCGCATTTAATTCCTTCGGTTAATTTTGACCAGCTGGAAAATGTACTGGTGATTACGCAGCTTAAGGACAACTCAGAAATTAAGGACATAAAGAATTATGATTAAAAAACGTATTTTGCCGGTTGTGATGATATTGGCAGCATTTTTGCTCCAGACAACCGTATTTCAATCCATAAAGTTAGCAGGTGCGGTTCCAAATCTTTTATTGGTACTGACAATCACATACGGTTATCTGCGTGGTCGTACTTCCGGACTGGTAATTGGTTTTTTTTCAGGCTTGCTGCTAGACTGCCTGTATGGAAGCGTAATTGGATTATATGCATTTATTTTTATGACAATTGGTTTTGTTGTCGGCTTTTGTAAAAAAATCTATTTTACAGACAGCCTGATTCTTCCGGTTGTTTTAATTGCCTCCAGCGATTTTGTGTATTGCTTTTACTATTATATTACCGAATTTTTAATGCGTGGCAGACTGCACTTGGGCTTTTATTTTATTCATAAGTTTCTGCCGGAAATACTTTATACAACACTGGCAGGAGTTCTTTTGTTTGAACTGGCAGCTCATTTGGAAAAGCCAAAGGAAAGAAAAAGAAAGGAGATATAGCAGATGTTTAACGGTATACTGGATATGCTGAAAAATGTGGTAAAATCAAGATTTTTCGCCCTGGTGACAACCTATATACTGCTTTTTAGTATACTTGTCGGACGTATGTTTTATCTTCAGATTGTGAAAGGCGAAACCTATGACAGAGAAGCTTCTCTGCAAAAACAGAAAATTAAAACCATTAAGAGTGCCCGCGGTAAAATTTATGACTGTAATGGTAAACTTTTAGTTACCAATGAGCAGAGTTATTCCATAACGATAGAAGATTCCGGAGATTTGAAGACAAATCAGGAAAAAAATACAATGATTGAGAAGTGTATCACTCTGATTGAGAAACATGGGGATTCTTTAGATTTGGATTTTCCAATCAGCATGAATAAAAATGGGAAATTTAAATACACGGTAAATCAGGCGGCACAGCTTCGTTTTAAAAGAGAGATTTTCTTTTGTAAATCCATCCATGAGCTGACGCAAAAGCAAAAAGATATGACAGCAGAAGAACTGTTTCGTTATATTCGCACTGAAGATAAGGTAAATACCATTCATTTCTTTGATAAAGACGAAACGTATACGGATGCAGAGGCACTGCCAATTATGACGGTGCGCTATGCGTTATTGATGAACACATATTCAAAATATGATCCGATTACATTAAGTTCTAATGTTTCGGATAAAACAGTGGCTGCCATTAAGGAAAATTCTGCTGATTTACCTGGCGTTGAAGTTACCACCGAAATGAACCGTGTCTATAAAGACAGCAAATATTTCTCTCATATTATTGGCTATACGGGATTGATTTCTTCCGAAACGCTAGCGGAAATGAAAGAAAGTGATCCGAATACGGAATACACATCGGCAGACCAGATTGGTAAAACCGGGATCGAAAAAGAATATGAAGATGAATTAAAAGGAAAAAAAGGTTCCGAAACACTTGTTATTGACAGTACATCGCGTGTAGTAAGTTCGCAGAAAACAAAGGATGCGGTAGCCGGAAAAGATATTTATCTGACGATTGATTCCGATTTGCAGAAAGCAACTTATCGTCTGGCAGAAAAACAGATTGCCGGTATTATTACTTCTAAATTAATCAATGGGAAGGGGCATGGTACAAAAGGGAAAGATGCTAAAGGTATTTTGATTTCTATTTACGATGTTTACGATGCAATTATTCAAAATAGTATTGTTGATGTATCACATTTCAATACGAGTAATGCGACATCCTTGGAAAAATCGGTGTACCAGACATTTTCCCGCACGAAAAAGAGCGCTATTAACCGCGTAAAAAAAGAACTTCGTGTCAATAATAAAAAGAATGGAAAACAGTTGTCGGAAACAACGGATGGCTATCTGGATTACATTTTCAGTATGTTGAAAACCAATCAGATACTAAATACGTCTACGATGGACACAACAGATACGATGTACAATAAGTATGTAAATAATAAAATAAGTTTGAGTCAGCTGTTAGTTTATGGAATCAAAAACAACTGGATTAATTTAGATAATCTGGAAATTGACAATAACTACTATTCTTCGGAAGAAGTCTTCCAGAAATTAGTTTCTTATATTGTCGATGAAATCCAGGATGATTCGAAGTTTGATAAGAAAGTGTATCACTCGATGGTAGATTCCGGTGTTTTGTCCGGCAGAGAGATTTGCCTTTTGTTGTATGACCAGAAGGTGTTAAAAAAGAAAACTTCTACCTATCAGAAATTACAGGCAGGAATGATTTCCCCATACAGTTTTTTGAAATCGAAAATCCGATCGCTTGAAATTTCAGCAGGAGATTTAGGACTTACACCATGTTCCTGTGCCGTTATTGTAACAGATGTAAAGACCGGAAAAGTGAAGGCATTAACGTCTTATCCAAGTTATGATAATAATAAATTTGCAAATTCAGTTGATGCCGATTATTATGCCAAAATCAGTACAAGCAGTGCGTCGCCACTTTTGAACCGTGCGACCCAGCAAAAGGCAGCTCCCGGTTCGACATTTAAGATGGTGACTGCCACAACCGCATTGGAAGAGGGCATTATTAATCCTTATACTCGTATCCATGACGGTGTACAGTTTAATAAAATTAATAAGCCTTGGCCAAAATGCTGGAGTACTTATTCGCATGGTAATATTAATGTTTCACAGGCAATCCAGCATTCCTGTAACTATTTCTTCTATGAAATGGGTTATCGATTAGGAAATGGACACAATACATTAGTGGATAATGAAAAAGGTTTGAGCAAACTGAAAAAGTATGCAGAAAAATACGGTTTAACGGAAAAATCCGGTATTGAACTGCCGGAAGCGGAACCAACGTTTTCCGATGTCGATGTTGTTCGTTCTGCAATTGGACAGGGCTCCCACAGTTACACACCGGTTCAGATGTCCCGTTATGTCACAACAATTGCGAATGGTGGAACCTGCTTTGATTTAACTCTGATTCAGAAAATCAAAGATGCTAAATCAAAAACACAGGATAAAAAATTATCAAATGTCCGCAATAAATTGAATTTCCAGTCGTCAACTTTAACGGCAATTAAAACCGGTATGAAAAATGTAGTACAGGCGGGCAGCATTAAGTCACTGTTTAACAATGTAAATGTTACGGTTGCCGGAAAAACCGGTACGGCTCAGATTACAAACAACGAGCCAAACCATGCATTATTTGTTAGTTTTGCACCTTATGAGAATCCGGAAATTTCAATTACTGTAGTAATTCCAAACGGATTTTCTTCTTCCAATGCCGCAGAACTTGCGAGCAAAGTATATCAGTATTATTATGATAAGAGTTCACGTAAAAAACTGATGGATGGAAAAGTTTCGAGTCCGGCAATGGGCGGAACAAGACAAACGGATTAAGGAGTTGGAAATATGAAAAAAGCACCTGTTGTAATTAAAGGAAATAAATCAGGAATACGCATTGTTTTGGATGATGTGCTTCCTTTTCCGGAGATTTTAGAAGAAGTCGAAAAAAAATTCAAGGAAAGTTCGAATTTTCTTGGCGAGGCTCAGGTTGCCGTTTCCTTTGACGGAAGAAAATTAACTGAGGAACAGGAAGCTATTTTACTGGAATGCATCAAGGAAAATTCAAAATTACAAGTCGTGTGTCTGATTGATGAGGACAAGCAGAGAGAAGAATTGTTCAATCAGACACTGAATGAAAAACTGATGGCAATGAATGCAAATTCCGGTCAATTTTTCAAAGGAAATCTTCGTTCCGGACAGGTGATGGAGTTTGAAACCAGTGTTGTGATTTTAGGCGACATTAATGTAGGTGCACAAGTTGTATCGACAGGAAATGTAATTGTGTTAGGAAGTCTGTATGGAACAGTGTATGCCGGAGCTGCCGGAAAAGAAAATGCGTTTATTGTTGCATTGAAAATGAATCCGATGCAGATACGAATCAGCGATGTAATCGCCCGTTCCTCTGACGAAAAACAGGAAACACCGGCAGAGCCGCAGATTGCCTATTTGCAAGATGGAGCAATATACATTGATACTTTGTCAAGACAGACGTTGACAGAAATTGATGTTTGATATTGATATAAGCCATTGTTATGGTGAAAGGAGAGAAATTTATGAGTGAAGTTATTGTGATTACATCGGGTAAAGGAGGCGTTGGTAAAACAACGACAACTGCCAATGTAGGAACAGGATTAGCGAAAGAAGGAAAAAAAGTAGTACTGATTGATACAGATATCGGATTGCGTAATCTGGATGTTGTTATGGGACTTGAAAACCGTATTGTATACAATCTTGTAGATGTAATTGAAGGAAACTGCCGAATCAAACAGGCGTTGATTAAGGATAAACGATATCCGACACTTTATTTGCTGCCTTCTGCCCAGACCAGAGATAAGACAGCAGTTACACCGGAGCAGATGGAAAAACTGACCAATGAATTAAAAGAAGAGTTTGATTACATATTGCTCGACTGTCCTGCCGGAATCGAACAGGGATTTAAAAATGCGATTGCCGGAGCTGACCGTGCAATTGTAGTAACAACACCGGAAGTATCGGCTGTGCGTGATGCAGACCGTATTATCGGATTGCTGGAAGCAAACGAAATCGGAAAAACTGAACTCGTTGTAAACCGCCTTCGTGCCGATATGGTAAAGCGCGGAGATATGATGTCGAGTGATGATGTTGTAGAGATTCTTGCTGTGGATTTGCTTGGTGTTGTCCCGGATGATGAGAATATCGTCGTTTCGACAAATCAGGGTGAACCGCTTGTAGGTAACAAATCGCTTGCCGGTCAGGCATACGAAAACATATGTCACAGAATCATGGGAGAGGATGTTCCATTGTTGGATTTATACCAGAAAAATGGTCTTTTCTCAAAAATTAAAAACAAATTCAAAAGCTAAGGAGATGAATCGTAATGGGATTTGCAGATTTTTTTAGAAAAAAATCCTCCAGTAATGTAGCAAAAGACCGTTTGAAGATGGTTTTGGTATCAGACCGTGCAAACTGTTCGCCGGACATTATGGAGCAGATAAAAAATGATATTATCCATGTTTTGTCGAAATATGTAGAAATTGATTTAGACGGGCTGGATATCAAGATTGAGCAGACTGAATCGGAAGGCTCCAATGGTATGGTGCCGGCACTTTTTGCTAATATTCCGATTAAAGACATGAAACAGACAAAGAAATAAATTAAGGATTGGTAAGGTGGTAAATCATGCGGGAACGCGTTATGAAATGGTTGCAGATTAAGCGGTATAACTGGAAAAATTATGATATTTTTTTGATTGCCGTTGTGCTTATTTTGACATTTATAAGTTCATACGTCATTTCTATAGTCAATTCTGACATTTCCTTAAAAAGACAGTTGGTCGGAGTTGTTATGGGTATAGTTATCATAGGTATTTTTTCCATTATTGATTACCATGATTTATGTATGTATATTCCAATTATATACATTGTTACGACCCTTATGGCTATGGCAACCAGATTGACGCCATTAGGCGTTGAGTTGGATACGAATTCTTACCGCTGGCTTGATTTCAAAGTATTTACTTTTCAGCCATCGGAAGTATGTAAAATTACGTTAATATTGGCACTTGCCACCTTTTTTTCAAAGAGAAAAGAAAATTTATCTACGTATAAAAACTTTTTCCTTGCCTCTTTGATTACCTTTGTACCAACTGTATTTATTTTAATACAAACGGATTTATCATCCAGTGTTGTTATGATTGTTATTCTCATTATGATGTTAGCATCTTCAGGAATTGGTCATAAAATACTGGCACCGGTTGCTGCCGTTGCAGTTCCGGCGGTTGGTGCTTTGTTCTGGTATATTTTACAGCCAAATCAAAAACTTCTGCGTGGCTATCAGTTGGCCCGCATTACCGGATGGCTGCACCCGGAAAAAGAGAGTCTTGGCGTTATGTACCAGCAGAACAACTCGGTTCTTTCCATTGCATCCGGAAAATTGTATGGGAAACTTTTGGATGGCAGCACAACGGCGCGAAACTATACCAGCGTTGATGTAAGAGAAAGTGATTTTATCTGGACACCAATCAGCGAAGAGTTTGGTTTTATTGGATGTATGGTAGTTTTAGCTCTGTTATCCATTATTATTATCAAATGTTTTCTGGCAGCAAAAAATGCGAGAGATTATATGGGAATGATGATTGCTGTGGGAATTGGCGCTATGTTTTGTTTTCAGACATTTTTTAATATCGGTGTGGCAACATCATTGCTGCCAAATACCGGACTTCCATTGCCGTTTTTAAGTAATGGACTCACGTCTCTTATTAGTAATATGATGGCAATTGGTATTTTGCTAAACGTAGGGATACAACCGAATCGAGGAAGCAGCAGCCTAGATTTTTAATTCAGAGAAAGAAGGGATGTAGTTATGAATATTGCCCTAATTGCGCACGATGCAAAAAAAATTCTGATGCAGAATTTTTGTATTGCTTATCGTGGGATTTTGAGCAAACATGAAATTTATGCCACCGGTACGACAGGACGACTTGTTGAAGAGGTAACAAACCTTTCCATTCACAAGTATCTTGCCGGACATTTAGGTGGAGAAAAACAGCTTGGGGTGCAGATTGAAAATAATGAACTGGATTTAGTTATTTTTCTGCGTGACCCATTGACACAGAAAGTCCATGAACCGGATGTAAATAATGTGTTTCGTCTGTGTGATATTCACAACATTCCTCTGGCTACCAATGTTGCTACAGCGGAATTGTTAGTAAAAGCATTAGAGCGTGGCGACTTAGACTGGCGTAATCTGGTTCGTATGTGATTTTATATGTATCGAGTAGGAGATCCCCTACTCGTTTACTTAATTGTTAATTCGCCCACAGAAACTGATGGCATAAAGTCCGCAGATACCAATTACGGCATAAATAATGCGTGACAATACGGACATTGAACCAAATAAAAAGGCAACTAAGTCCAGTCCGAAAAAACCGACTAAGCCCCAGTTGATGGCACCGATAATAACAAGTACCAGGACAATATAGTCTATTGCTTTCATTTTTGTATACTACCTCCTTTGTTAGATAGTATACCGAAATTGAGAAACACTATTCATTTGAGTGAAAAATAAGAACAATGTCAGGGAAGGAAGACAATCATGGGAAAAAGAAAAGTAGTTTCAATAAAAAAAAGATTTCGGCCACAATCCAGTTTGGCCTTTTTCCTTCTGCTTTTGATTGTTGTTTATATTGTTGTGCTGGCATGGGGATATTTTGCAAAAGAACATATTTCAATTTATGAAGTGAACACAACGGATATTTCAGATGATGCGCCATTGTATGGTTTTGTAATGCGTGCGGAAGAAATTGTGAATTCGGAAGAATCGGCATATATTAATTATTATCTTTCGGAGGGAAGCCGGATTGGAAAGGGAGATGTGGCATACACCGAAGATACCAGTGGTGAAGTGAGTAAAATGCTCGAACAAATCCGAAGCAAAAAAGACAACTCGGAAAATATTTCAAAAATGCGGGAAGTGATTGCCAGCTTTTACAGTTCTTTCCACAATGCCAATTACAGCGAGGTGACAAAACTCCACTACGATGCAGAAAATGTACTGATGGACTTGAATCAGGGGAATTTATACAGTGATTTAAAAAAAGCGATGGCATCTTCCGGAAAAGCGGACAGTTTTACTAAAGTTACGGCAAAAAAAAGTGGAATCATTGCTTACTCGATGGATGGTTACGAGACAACAAAAGAAGAAGACATCACAAAGAAATTATTTGACCAATATGGAAGTGTAGCAAGAAAACAGATGCAGAAAGAAGGAAGCGTCGCAGCCGGCTCACCGGTTTATAAGCTGGTTACAAGTAATGATTGGTCAATTGTTGTAAAATTAGATGACAGTTACTATCAGGAATTAAAGGACAAAACAAGTGTCCGTGTAACCATTACAAAGGATGATATTTCTTTTAATGCTCAGGTAAAATTGTGGGATAAAGATGGCACACATTTTGCTACGCTTAGTACGTCCCGTTATATGGAACGCTATATTAACGACCGCTTTTTGCAGATTGAATTTAACTTAAAATCGGCGTCCGGACTGAAAATTCCAAACAGTTCCGTATTAAAAAAGAATTATTATCTTGTTCCGAAAAAATATGCCGTAAATGGAGATGATGGGATTGGAGTCACTAGAAAAACATCCGATCCAAATAATAAAGCAGGCCATGAATTTGTCTCATTAAAATCGTCTTTGTTGGTTGGCGATAACTATTATGTAGGAAAAAACACTTTATCGGATGGGGATATTCTCATTACAAAATTTGGTGATTCAGAGCAGTACCGGGTACATGAAACAGGAGAATTATCAGGTGTGTATTATGTGAACCAGGGATACTGCCAGTTCCGTCCAATTGAGGTTTTATATAAAAACAAGGAGTACTCCATTGTTTCAGACCATACAGTAAATGGTTTGTCTGCGTATGACCATATTGTTGTGGACCCAACGTATTTAAATGATGATGACTTTATTGAATAATTTCATAAAGATTACAGATTGAGAAAAGAGGTAATTGATATGGTAACAGAAAATCTGAAAAAAGTTGAAAAAAAAATTGAATCGGCATGTACACGTGCAGGCAGAGACCGAAATGATGTTACGTTAATTGCGGTCAGCAAGACAAAACCGGTCGAAATGATGAGAGAGGCCATGCAGTGTGGCATCGTTACTTTTGGTGAAAACAAGGTACAGGAAATTGTGGAAAAACAAAAAGAACTGACAGAACCGTTAGATTGGCATATGATTGGTCATTTACAGCGAAATAAAGTAAAGCAGGTTGTTGGAAGGGTGAAACGAATCCATTCTGTCGACTCAATAAGACTTGCCAAACAAATACAGTTAGAAAGCGAAAAAAGGAATATTACTTCAGATATTTTAATTGAGGTTAATATGGCAAAAGAGGAATCAAAGTATGGATTTATGCCGGAAGAAGTGGAAGAAGCCATACGTGAAATTTCTACTTATCCAAATGTGAAAATTCATGGTCTTATGACAATTGCACCAAACGTTTCAAATCCGGAAGAAAATCGTGTTCATTTTCGTAATTTGCATAAATTACTAGTTGACATTAATGGCAAAAACATTGATAATATTAATATGAACGAACTTTCCATGGGAATGACCGGAGACTACGAAGTAGCGATAGAAGAGGGCGCTACTTATGTACGTGTAGGAACCGGCATTTTTGGAAATAGACAATACTTATAGAAAGGAACGAGAAGATATGGGTTTAGATTCCATTTTAAATTTCTTTAAGATTCCAGATGATTTTGATGACGAATATGAAGAGGAGTATGTGGAGGAGCCGGTAAAGGCAAAACCGGTAAAAACACAAAGACAGCCTGTTTCGCAGGAGAATGACTATGAGGAGCCGGCACCAAAGCAGCGCAGTGGATTTTTAGGGTCTAAGCCAAAAGTTGTACCGATGAACCGCACGATGATGGAAGTCAGCATCATTAAGCCGACAACTTTTGAAGACTCCCAGAACATATGTAATATGTTACTTTCCGGACGGCCGGTTGTTGTAAATTTGGAGGGTTTTGACCCGGATGATGCACAGAGAATTATGGACTTTATATCCGGATGTATTTATTCAATCAAGGGACAGTATCACCAGATTTCCAAATATATTTTCATTTTCACACCGGAAAATGTAGATATCAGCGGGGACCCGTTAGGGCTTGATGGTAGTTCGGCAAAGATGCCTACGATAAATCGTGAGTTTTAATCATGGGAACAAAGCAGGAACACTTCTTTTTGCAGCATGTACAGGACTTATACCATCGAACCATTTACAACGATTATCCTTCTTTTACGGAGTTTCTCACAACAGGTGAGATGTCTGCTTTACTGCAGAATCAAAAGATGTTTCCATCGGTTGTACTTCGTATGTGGGGTGGTCATAAAGATTGTGATTCAAAAATGGCCGGTTTTTTCCCGGCTGATTTTGTAGATGCGTATGATCAAGCATTTCCAATTTGCTGTATTCGTATTTCCCCGGTTCACGAAAAGTATGCGGATACTTTAATACACAGAGATTATTTGGGGGCTGTGTTGAATCTTGGAATTTCCCGTTCCACGATCGGCGATATCCGTATTTGTGAAAAGGCTGCGTATCTTTTTTGTGTTGAGGAATTAAAGGAGTTTATACTCTCAAATTTACGGCAGGTAAAGCATACTATAATGGAATGCCGTGAAATTTCTGAATTGGACGAAATTCCGGAAAGACAGTATGAGATACACAGACAAACGGTTGCCTCGGCTCGTTTGGATAATATAGTTGCTGCTATGATTAGTTCTTCGCGCACGAAGGCAAACGAACTGATTACACAGGGCAGAGTATTTATTAACAGTGAGGAGAAAACATCAAACAGTTATCGATGTCCAAGTGATTCCGTTTTTTCAATTCGGGGTCACGGTAAATATCGGCTTACCTTTGATGAAGGAGATATTACTAAAAAAGGGAAACAAAAAATTACTATATATCAATACCGATAAGGAGATGAAGGTTCATGTTATCACCACTTGATTTGAAAAATAAAATGATGGAGCCAAAAAAACGCAAGTACTATGATAAAGATGAAACGGATGATTATTTAGAACTTGTGATGGAGCAGTACAAGCAGTTGTACGATGAAAATTTAGAACTGCAGAAAAATGTAAAATCCTTAAATGATGGGGTGCAGTATTACCGTTCCATTGAAAATACGATGCAGAAAGCATTGGTTCTTGCTGAAAAAACAGCGAAGGAAACAAAAGACGCAGCCCAGTTAAAGGCAGAGGCAATTGAAAAGGATGCAAATACTAAAGCTGATAAAATTGTTGCAGAGGCAGAGCAGGAGTATGATAAATTAAAGGAAAAATGTCTTTCTCTGGTTCAGCAGTTTAATCAGTATAAAATGCAGTTAAAACAGGTTGCATCTGCTCAGTTGGAGTTAATTACCAGTGATTCTTTTGATGTATATTCGCCGGAGATTGAAGCAATCCGGAATGAAAAAGACAATATGATTGCAGAGCAGGTACCGGAAGAACCGAAAGCGCCAAAGGCACCGACAAAAATGGAGATACCGGAACCACTCGTAAAAGAGCAGCCTGTTATGAAAGAGACAGTGGAAAAAGAGCCGGAAGATTTATCGGAAACAATGGTTCTTCCGGATGTAAAAAAAGAAAAACGAGCAAAAAAAAAGAACGAAGAACTGCAGGAAGATATTCTCACGGCGGATACCATTGATTTAAGCGATACCTTAAATCAGATTCAGAAACCAAAAGACGCAGACACAAAAGAAGTAACGGATGCCCTTGTATTAGATCCGGTGGATGCTGTTGTTAAAGAACCTTTTGAGGCAGTGCCAAATTCTGCGGTAACTTTGGAATCTAATCCGGAAATGCTTTCTTTAGAGCCGGAAGAGGACAAGAAAGAAAAAGAGACTCCATCCTTGGATTCTCTGCTGCAGAATATAAACTTGGGTAAGAAGAATAAGAAAAAGAAAGGAAAGGACGAGGACCCTTTTGAGTTTCTTGGTTCGGTAGATGATTTTTAATGGTTCAGAATAAAAAACAAATAATACATCATGCAGTATTTGCACTCGTATTTATTTTGCTTATTTTCGGAGACCGCATAACGAAAAATTTTGCGATTACTTCTTTAAGGCAGGATGATATTACAATAATTCCCGGTGTATTTACATTACATTATTTAGAAAATCCGGGTGCAGCATGGGGAATTTTTCCGAATGCTATATGGTTTTTTGCCATAATTACGATTGTTGTCCTTGGTGCAATGATATATTTTTACAGCAGAATACCGGTACAAAAGAAATTTCTGCTGCTTCGATTTACCATTATCCTTTTGGCAGCTGGGGCAATAGGTAATTTTATTGACCGTATGATGTGGCATTATGTAGTTGACTTTTTGTATATAAAAGCAATTAATTTTCCGGTATTTAATGTGGCAGACTGCTATGTTTGTGTTGCGGCTGTCTTACTGATTTATTGCTTACTATTTCGATATAAGGAAGAAGATTTTTTGTGGAAGAAGAAAAATTAATAATTGATGTAGAAACAGAAGAGGAACGCCGAATTGATCAGTTTTTGGCTGATCAGATGGAATATTCGCGTTCCTTTATCCAAAAATTAATTAAAAATGAAAGGGTTACAGTGAACGGGAATGTCATCACGAAGGTGAAATATCCCGTTTCTTTTCGTGATAAAATTATAATCGAAATTCCGGCACCAACGGAACTGGAAATTAAGCCGGAGAAAATGGATTTAGACATATTATATGAAGATAATGATGTCATTGTTATTGATAAGCCAAAAGGAATGGTTGTACATCCTTCTGCGGGACATATGAGCCATACTTTGGTGAATGGTCTTTTGTATCACTGTAAAGGAAATTTGTCGGGAATAAACGGTGTATTGAGGCCCGGAATCGTACATCGAATTGATATGGACACAACAGGCGCAATCATTGCATGTAAAAACGATATTGCCCACCAGTCACTGGCAAAACAATTGCAGGTTCATTCAATTACGAGAAAATATGAAGCTATTGTATATCATAATTTGCAGGAAGAAACAGGCACAATCGATAAGCCAATTGGCAGACATCCTGTTCATCGAAAAAAGATGGCGGTAGTTCAGCCAGAAAAAGGTAAGAGAGCAGTTACACATTATCGTGTACTTTCTCATCTAAATCACAAATTCAATTATATTGAATGTCAGCTTGAGACAGGACGCACGCATCAGATTCGTGTACACATGGCATCCATTATGCATCCGTTACTGGGGGATGAATTATACGGTCCAAAACCACAAAAAATGTTTGAAAAACTACAGGGACAGACACTGCATGCAAAAATTTTAGGATTTCAACATCCGGTTACCAATCAATATATTGAGGTTGAATCGCCACTCCCACAATATTTTGTAGAATTGCTAAAAAACCTCGGAAATTCGTGATATTTCAGGTAAAATATTGCTTGACAATTACATTACTATAGGTGTAGAATTTAGTTACTTGGCAAATGTTCGTGAAGTAACAACTTGTAGAATCTTTAGGGAGGGAGCATTCTATTATTGTAGTTTCTTTTGTCTACAAATGTAGATAACGTGATTTTTGCTGCTGACATTGAGGAGGATTTGTTTTTATGAGTAAGAGTTCGGATAAGGAAATGCGGTTGCATGAGGGGGAATTAAATGTCATGGAATTGTTGTGGTCCAATAAAGTTTTGGCTGCTAAAGACATTTCTAAAATCATTAAAGAATATATTGGTTGGGAAAAAAATACGACATATACTGTAATCAAACGCTTGATTAATAAAGGAGCCATTCGGCGTGAGGATCCGGGTTTTTTATGCAGCGCTAAGGTAACAAAAAAAGAAATCCAGGACATTGAGACAAAAGCATTGCTTAATAAAATGTATAATGGTTCCCTGAGCACATTTATTAATGATTATTTGGGAAATCGGAAACTTTCATTAGAAGAGACAATGGAGTTAAAACGAATTTTACATCTTAATGAATAAGATAACTCGCATCCGGAAAACAATATAGCAGGGTGCGAGTTAAATTTTTGCCTCTTTTGTTCTCTTGGACAAACGAGGTCGAGAGTTTGTCCAAGTAGAGACTGCGAAGCCACATCCGTCCGCCTGGCGTGGCGGAGCGGTAGACTTCTCTTGGACAAAGTCGTTAGTTTGTCCAAGCAGAGTGTAAACTAAACATTATCAAGTATCGAATAATCTACACCAATAGTATATTGGCGCAATTGTTGTTTTAATTGAACAAAAACCACATGAGGAACTACAAATTTATCCGAATCATATGTATTTGAAAAAACATATTTTTTCAATAAATCTTTTTTTCGTCTGCCTAATCGGTTAAAATATTCCTGACGTTCTGATAGATCACACTTCATAAGCAATTCATACAAGACTACATCTGTATCCGGCAAATCTAGATATGGATTGAAATTTTGTTGTTCACCTCTAACGTCAATTTTAGGGCATAATTCCAAAAATTCCGAATATGTACATTTTCCCGAAATAGTAATTTCTAATCGTGTTAGTTCATCATCTAAATTTGATTCAATTTTTTTGTTATATAATTTGACAAAGCCTTGTTTGTTATGACAACCAAGATATTCCGTTTTATCTTGCCTTGAGTTTTGAACAAGGGTATACTTGCGCTTATCCTTTGTTAAAATACACAAATCCCTTGCTAGTGGCACATCAACGGCTAAATCCCATCGCACAACCTCAGCAGTAAAGCAATGTATCATCAATTCAGCAAATACCGCTTTAAATTCCTTTTGTTGACCAACTTTGTTAGGGTTAAATTCCATAAAACCAAGATAACGGCTTGAAGAATCCGTACCATTAAACGACAATCCAATAACAAAAGAACTATCATTTGAACACGTCACCTTGAATAAATTCCGATAAGAAAAAGCCTTGAAAGATTGCGGATATTGTTCAATATAAAGCAAATCCACCCGGCTCATGAAATTTCCAAAGTTTGTAATACGTTCTGAACCTGAAAAGTCTAACCTTAATCGAATCATATCAATCGAATATATTGACGGTTCGATATAAATTGAATTAAAATAATTTACCATATTCACATCCCCAAAATTATAAATTATTTATTAAATATTGTACAAATGTACATATGTTGCCCCCTATTAGACTATGGGGCAACATCCGATGCAGGATTGACGGGCGTATCCGTGGCGGATGGGTCCCCACCTTGCTCCGCTGCGGAATCCCCATTCCGACACGAAACGCCCTCATTCTGTTCCGTGTGTTCGTCCACGTCTTCCGGGGTGTCATATAACAAAAAAGTATCATATAAAGATGCTATTCGTTTACTATAGCGGAAAAAATTACTACTAACTTTTTCTCGGATTGAATAAAAAATGACAACATCAGTAAATAATGCCCCACCACACAACAAAGCAAGCAACTTTCCGAACAATTTAAAATTACCTACATTTCTGTGCTGATGATTGTATTCAAAAAATGAGCGTATTTGTCTATCAACCATTCTGTCAGATTGTGACACTAAAATAAAATCATAACCATAATGCCTATGCAGTGAAAAGAACTCAATCCATTCCATACGGTCAGCTTGTGCGAATGTTCTAGGGTTAAATTTAATACCACATTCATCAATTACAACAAGCGTTTCATGCTCTCTATGCCCCTTATGGTTTTTCCTTGCGTAGTCTTTCAAATATTTAACAGTCATTTCATTATTAGGCACATAATCAAATTTACCTAATTTTTTTCTATGTGGCTTGTATTTTGGAAAGATTTTTTTCAACCAAAAACCTAATGCCGAATAACTGCAATTCTCTAACGAAATAGGATAGTTGCATATTACATTTTTTTTCATTCGTAATCTATAAAATATTTTTTCAGTAGCGTGAAAGGACTTTCCGCTACCCGGTGTACCACTGTATAAATGTATCATTTTTTTCATCCTCCTAACTGCCTATAACCTTAAGCCAGCGTAATATAATTTGATACAAGTAAAAGATACCAATAGCAACAAGCCACGCCTGACCAATGACAATAAAGTCATCAATAGGTATAAACCAATTGACATATTGCAAAGTTTCATTATCAACCGTAGCAGAAATATATTTTTCAAACGGACAATCAGGCAATATGGCAAGAAAAACATTAATTGTATTTATTAAAAAGTTTTTCAATGTATTAAAAATTGTAATCCACATAATATCCCCCCTATCCCTTGATAATGTAACGAGTCACTAATACAAGCCCTAATATAAACATAATGCGAAAGAACCAACGACATATCTCTGCCAGCGTTTCATATTTTGACATATCAATAATAACTTTTTCATCGACCTTATAACCAAATATTTTGTTTCCCATTTTAAAAGGTAGTTCCCATTTTGGTGCTTTTTTTTCTGCTGATACAGACGAAACCAAATCCACAATATCCCAAGGGACACAAAAAGGAAATTTCTTTAATAGTTGCGGTGTTTTAGTATCATCAGGGTTAATATCTTCTAGTTTTTCATCCTTTTTATCTTTATCCGAATCAGTACCTGGAGCTGTTCCAGTACCAGGATTTGAGCCAGTACCTGGATTTGTTCCGGTATCAGGATTTGAGCCAGTACCCGGATTTGAGCCAGTATCAGGATTTTCTTCAGAACCCGGATTCGTCCCCGGTGCAGGACTTGAATCAGGTGCAGCACTTACATCAGGATTTTTTCCCGGTTCAGTACCCGGCTTTGTGTCAGGATTCGTCTCAATTCCGGGATTAGGGTTTGGATTACTACCGGGGTTTGTTTCAGTTCCAGGATTAGGCTGTTCAATTTCTGATGATTTAGGTGCTTCAGGAAATTCCAAAGGAAAATCCGTTTTAACCTCATCTCCAATCAAAGACGATACACCCGTATACATTCCCGATTGTCCAGTAGAAGAGGACATACCATCTGTAAATGATTTCCATGTAATACCTTGTTGGTCTGTTTGTTTTTTTCCATCTTTATCTTTTTTTGTACCTTTTGTTTTATATTTATCACCTTTAGATGAATCAATGTTTTTTTGTGATGTATCACCATCATCTTCAATTGCTTTATGCGTTTTTTTTACGTCACCCTTCCATGAATCAACTAAACATTTTTCAATATCATCAGCAGAATACACGCCCGATTTAATTATTGACTCTAATTTTTCAGCATTTTCTAAAGTTCCGCAGTTAAGCAGATAAGGACATTGAACAAATATACCAGGGATAAGCGTTTCTATATGCCTTAAACAATCATTGATATGTGAATAATTCACTGCCGTCATATAATTACTATTAAAAGTAATATCATCTATAGAAAAGTTTGTTGTTGTTTTATCAAAAGTAGCGTCACCTTCAGCATTACCACCGATAAAATTCAAATTATCTCCTACAAAAGTACCAGCTGAAACCACATCACCATTAAACCATTTGCATGTTGTAATTATCTTAAATACCGGCGAACCATTATCAAAATATACAACAGGATAGAATTTATCATTATTGTATTGCTTTAAAAAGTTAGGTGTAAACCCTATATAAAAATCATGTCGTGATTCTTCAAAACCCAAATACCAATTTTTATTATAAAAACTTTCTTTGTAATCAAATAAATTATTATTCAATGATTGCAAATGTAAGAAAGGTGATATATAACTATCAGCCGAACCTAACGTAGAGCTTGCCCACCATTCACGACTATAATTAGATGGGTCTGCTGTATCAGAAGAATCCTCAAATCTTTTTTCACTATCGTCTTTATTTAGATATTTACAAAGAGTATAAACCGCTTTAAAAGTGGCAAGAGAGGGCGCTAATCCTGCTACTTTAGGATCTAAAACCATTTTTTGACCAGTGGAAATATCTACAACTTCACCATCTGAATTATATTCAGATGTATTATCTTCATCATCTTCATCATCATCATTATCATCATCATCGTTATTAAAATCAGTGCCACCAACTATTTTCAAACAATTCGATATTATTTCAATTTTTTTCGCTGATGTTCCATCTACGCCCGGAAGATTAGGCGTATACTGTGACCAAATTTTAGTTAATAAAGATTTTCCTAATATGCGACCGCCAGCAATAGCAGATTTAGCCATAGCCGACTCAAGTTTCAACATTGTCTTTGGATTAAAACTAAATATTTTACTAAAATTTGCATTTCCTGAAAACGAATCATGTACATATTGTTTCGCCCCTTTATAATCCGTAATTCCCTCTGCAGAAGTCGTAGTTACAATATCAGAGTTCGACGCCCCCGCTGCAGAACACGCAAACGAGATTATTATTTTTAAACCCTCTGCAAGCATAGCATAATCATCAGCCACCGCAACGGCTTTTACTTTTTTTACACTCGTAAAACCTACAGACATGCAGGAGAGCAGAAGAGCAGAAACAAACGCCAACGACACAATCCTACGCCATGAACGTATGCAAAAACGCTTTACAATTTTAATTATTTTTTTCACTTTATCACTCCTAACTTTCTTTTATAGTCAAGGCAAAAAGAAATACCTTGTATTCCTTTTTACCCCTATCAATTTTTTATAAAACAAAAGACTGTCAAGAAAAATAGAAATGCACGATTTTTCTTGACAGCCCAGGGGATGTTGCCAAAGACAAAGTTTGATTACGCTTTAGACGAAATTTTCTTGAAGAATTTCACGCCCAAAGTAACTGCGAGACCAATACCAACGATTGCAAGAGCAACCGGCAAGGCAGTTGACATCATGCTTGTTACATCTGTCTTAATGGCTTTAAATGCCGTATCCACGGCAGTAGTCATTCCTTCTGTCATTGTTTTACCTCCTATTTTTTTATTTTATGTAAAACAAATTCACAGCCTAAACCATGATATTGCTTTCATAACACCATACACAATAATCTCCATCGGAACAATGGTTATAAATCCAAATACTATAGCCATCGCACCATATTCTAATAAATCTTTTACCAAATCAGGGTTTAAATAATCCATACGTTACCCCCTTATGCGATAAATACAATAATGACCGACAATACATCCTATCCCGAATCCTAAGAGGAGAAAAGCGGAGAACATTATATTTATAGCAAGTTGCCAATATTCCAAATTATCCATTTCTTTCTTCCTCACTTTCTTCCTGACAATGTTGCCAATATGGGCAAATAGGGCAAAAGCCGCCACATTTTACCCGATTAGTTAAAACCACATATAAAAGCCAATATCCAAATTTCTTCATATCATTTACCAGCCTTTACCTTTTCAATTATTGATACAAGGTTTTTTATCGTGTCAGGAGACCAGCCACATAACCAATCAACCGTTGCTTTTTCTTCTTGTGTCAATTCAATAGTTCCAACCGAATCCATAAAAAGATGTTCATTAGATTCATGCATAGTCAATCACTCCCTTTTATTTGCATAAAGTAATTTTCTCCAAGTTGACAAATGTTCTTTGTCCAATTGAAATGTTTAACTCACAATCCACATCCGCAAAAGGATTAAAACCTTTAGTTGCGTTATACATTTCCTCATTGACATAGACACGTTCCGAATCAAACCCCTGCAGCAGTCCAACATAAAAATACGGTTTACCATCCTTGCTAGTGCCTTTATCAGCACCAAGATATTTCATTCTAGCGTTTACTTTCATTTGATAATTCCTCTCTTTCTTGTTATAATAAATAAATGTCAAGTTGCGATATAAGTAGCCTATGGTGGACTACCTATATAGAAGTATACCAAAGTAGACCACCTTTTGTCAAGGATAAAAAAGGGGAGGAATATATAATGCCTACAAAAAAGCCTAAAGTGGGAGCTTATATCGAACCGGAACTTGCTAAAAAGTTCTCAATAATTGCCAAAAACAACTGTAGAACAGTATCAAAACAATTAGAATATTTGATTATACAAGAAGTTGAAAAATATGAAAATGAGAAAGGGAAAATACAGATTTGAAAAAGAAAACGGATTTTGACTGGTTAATAAATATAGCAATTGCTCATCCAGTAGAAACAATAATTGTATCAATAATATTGATAATCATATTATTGATTGTTTTCCGGCATTTTCATATAAAAAACAAATATTCACCTGAAGCATGGAAGATTGTAAAAAAGAATGGTAAAAAATCAATATTTTGGTACGATGAGGATGGGAATGAAACATACAAAAAACCTAAAGTAAAGAAACAATAATAAAATCGCAC
>ERZ809296.1176-NODE-1176-length-32779-cov-15.050391_pt1 | contig 32779 bp, 26 predicted proteins | sample MGYA00520511_ERZ809296 | MGnify/ENA primary metagenome ERZ809296 (study PRJEB31576, sample SAMEA3212662) | Homo sapiens | biome: human-gut; feature: human gut; material: fecal | place: Sweden | collected 2012 ...
CAAAACAAGTATAAAGATATAGAGTTAATTAACGGTTGTGAGATTTCAACTTCTTATACAACTAATAAAGGGAAAAAAATAGAGGTCCACGTCATTGCACTTGATTTTGATGAGAATAATGAAAATTTAAAAAATTTAATTGCCTATAATCATCCCAATAAAAAGGCTTACGTAGAGAACATTCGAGAAAAGTTAAAAGATAATTGTAATATTGTTATTCCTTCATATGACGAATTAAAAATATTATACCCGACTAAACATATAGGCCGTATGCAAATAGCAGACTATCTGGTTAAGAATAATTATGCCGATGATTTAGATGAAGTATTCGACGAATACATCGGCAACTATGGCAAAAGAAAAGCTTTTGTAAATGCTCTTGATTATTGTTCTTATGCTGATTTTGACTTAGTGATTCGTTCTGTAATAGATGCCGGCGGAGTCCCAGTATTAGCACATTTATTTTCTTATGGTATTGAATTAAGTGAATGTTATAGTTTGCTCAGAAGATTTTGTCACGTATGTGATGGAAAAGGTGGATTAGAGGTCTATTACCTTAAATATTCAGATGAAATGATTGATACACTTAAAGAATTAGCAATTCGATATAATATGTTCATATCTACTGCGAGTGATTTTCATGGTAGAGGCAATGATGCATTAAACAATAAAATTCACGAAATTGAAAAACAGCATGTGTATCATATTATAAAAACACCTAAGAAACTAAAATAATGATTCATTTTACGTTAATTTATACAACGCTCTCAATTATCAAGCAGCAAACATTACATCAGCACTAGAATATATAAAAAGTTATAGCTTAAAAGGAGATTATGATGAAACTAATTCAAGGAGAATACAGAAAATCCAAAGAATACATATTAAACGAATTGAAAAATGATTATTTTGAATTTAATTTACCTTATGTAGATGAAAACAGTGTTTTTAAAGAAATTAATCGATTTAATGATGAATCTATAAAATGTACTCGATTTAAAAATGAATACTCAGGAAACGTAGTCGTAAATTTATCTGAATGGACGAACAAACCCCTCAATGATTATTTCATTGCTTTTATGTGTTTTCTTGTTGATAGAACACTTGAATTTAATAATAGTAAGCTAATTTTCATCTGCGAACAGATATGTCCTAAGGAATTAATATACACTATTGAGGATTATTTTGATGAGAAAACTCAACTAATCGACATTGGTGTCAAAACAAAAGATCGTCAAAAACCAATGATTGGCTTCGTTGCAGAAAATAATAACAAAGAATGTAGTGAGGAAAGAAATGTTTGAGTCAAAATACAGTAGATATGTAAACGATAATACAACCAGATTCGCTGAAGAAAATGAAATTATTGAAAAACTAGTTTCATCTGAAAAAGGTTCCGGTATTCCTTTATATGCCAAGAAAAAAACTGTGTATGTAGACCCTATGGATAATCACTCTATAAGTATCGGTCCCACAAGTTGTGGTAAAAGTCGTGCAGTATGCAAAATACTTATTAAGTCCATCATAACTAATAAAGAAAGTGCAGTAATAAACGACCCCAAGGGTGAGTTATACAGAACAACTGCAAATGCCGCAAAACAAACTCACAATATTGAAGTACTAAATATTCGTTCTCCAGAGTTATCAGACCAGTGGAATCCTTTGTATTTAATCTACCAATATTACGTCAATGGACAAACTTCAAAGGCACAGCAAGCAATTGACGAGTTTTCGATTGAGTTAATGTCAAAAACAGCAAATAAAAATGATCGTTACTGGGATATGGTGGCATCAACATATATAGCAAAGGTCATTGAATTATGTTTAATTTTTTCTAAAGAACCTTCACACTTTACCCTTGAAAACATATTGCCGCTATGCAACGAAAACGCCGAAGATACAATTAAGAGACTAATGGGATGCGTTCCTGATTTATCCGAAGCTATGACGTCAGGTTTAAATGCTGTTCTTGATTTATGTGCAGAAAGAACTAAAAGTTGTATTTATGGTGTTATTCATACAGGTTTAGATGGATTAATAAAAAGCGAGAGTGTAATAAATTTATTTAATAGTAACGAAATTGACTTTTATGACCTGGCAAAAAAGCCTACGCTTATTTATGTTATCTACCCAGATGAAAAACAGAGTATGAATAATATTGTTAATTCTTTTTTGACACAAGCATATACAGCTTTGCTTGACATCTGCAACGAATGTAAAGATGACAAACTTCCAATTAGAGTTAACTTCATATATGACGAATTTTCAAACTTAACACCAGTACAATCTTTCGACAATCGCATTAGTGAGTCTCGCTCTAAAAATATAAGATACCACCTATTTTGCCAAAGTTTGAATCAGTTATCCGAAAAATACGGAGATAAAATCGCTGAAACAATCCTAAGCAACTGTACTAACTGGATATGCTTCAGCTCAAAAGAAATCAAATTTCTTGACACAATAAGTAAGCTCTGCGGAAATGTAGTTGACTATAATGGTAGAGAGAAACCTCTAATTTCATCATCAGAACTACAATACTTAATCAAAGGTAACAAAGGAGTTGAAGTTTTAATATTAAGACAAGGTGTCCGACCTTATGTTGTGACACTTCCATATTACGATTATCTTTATCCATCTGAAAATTATATTGTTGAGTATAAAAAACGATCTCACCTTAACAGCGGCAGTAAACTTAATGCTCGAGATTGGATACGCTTGGCAAAAGAACATTATGACAACTACCAACCACGTAAACCATTCGACGAACCAAAAGAAGGAAAGGAAGAGGACACAAACTTTGATTTACAATCAGAGCTTGAAAAAAAGTTTGACGAATTATTTGGAACAGATGATGACGATGAATAAACAAATTAATAGAATTCCTATCGCTTAAACTCTCAAATTAAGAATAATTTGTCCTTAATGTTATCGAATTTAAGTTATGAATGTTTTACAATTTATTTATAAGATTTGAGGAGTGAAACATTGACATGTGTAAAAACGAATACAATAAACTTAAATATGTTCTTAATGCTATTTTTTCTGCGGTTGTTACTACTGTTGTTTTTAGAAGTTCATTGTTTTTGTGTATTGATGGCTTTACATACAAAAATTCAAAGATATTCTTATGGTGTTGTGTAGGAATAATACTTTCAATAGGAACAGCTTTCACCATAAGATGTAGTAGAAATGATTTAAGTATATTTTCATCTATAGGATTAGCTCTCGGCTTATATTCGATCATTACTTTTTTAAAATATTATATTACACTTTGCGTTGTTGTTGGGACAATATTTTTCATAATATTATCCGTTAGACTTTATAACATTATTACCAAGAAATATAAGAATAGAACAAAACATCAGATTTCAAAAAAATATATGGCAATCCTATCAATATTTAGAACTATAGGTATTTATTTAATAACGGTTTTAATTCTAATTTCAGGTTCAAAACTTTTAGATATCGGGTTACTTTCTTCATCAGTTGAGAAGCACACTAAAAGCACAGAAAACTCTTATTCGTATAGTTCTGAAGAGTTATTACAATCAATAGATGACTGGGATTACTTATCTAATCATGAGCGTATAGATTTTTTGCAATGCATAGCTAATATTGAAGTTGAGCAACTGGACTTAGATCATGAGCTCAATGTGATATTGACGGTACTTGACCAAAACACATATTCAACCTATTGTGAAGCGACTCATACAATTGCGGTAAATATAAAGATTTTAGAACTCGAATCTGTCGAAGAAATGATTAACAGTATTGCACACGAAGCGGCACACGCATGGCAAAATCAATTAATCAAAGATTGCGAATCTGGCAAAGAAACCAGAGCTGAATACATAGATAAAGCCAACACATACAAAAATGAATTTTCTAAATACAAAAGGAACATAGCTGTCAAAGATTATGATAAATACTATAATCTAGAGTGTGAGATAGATGCTAGAACATACGCTTCAAACGAACTATATTATCTATGCAATCTTTTATCAACGGAGGTGAATTGAGATATGTTAATAGAACTAATTAATAAGAAAGCATTTATTAATGAACTGATTGATTATTCTAAAATTGTTACTAAAGGCAAGCCAACTAAGAGTGTGTATGACTTAATACTCGATACGTATAATATATTCAAAAATGATACTGTTGATAAAATATACTATGTTGAATGCACTCAGGAGGAAATTGAATGTTTGCTTCAAGACTTTATCAATAGTTTCAGTTGGGATAAACATCTTTGTGTGTGCTCTTTTTTAGGACAAAAGGTTTCCGTTGATAAAATCGGATTATTAAAACAAAGTTGTATAAACTCTCAATTCCACCGAAGTTTTCCTTCCTACATAATAGACGACAAAATAAAAGTATATATTTCATACTACAAATTAAATAAAGGAAACATATATGATATAGACTATGCTGTAAACACAATTTTTCATTAAAAGAAAGCAGGGATGATTTTCTTTTCTTAACAAAGAAAAAGGCAGCTTTACTATTTATCATTTAGTGAAGCTACCTTTTCAGTTGATTTAATCATCTATAACTCTAAATTCCACCCAGAGTATCTTTTATAGCTATATTCATTATACGGGAGCGATAATCAAATAATTTACGGTTATCTCTTCCGTTATATACATCGTTTGATAAAAACACTATAGACAAGCTTGTTACAGGATCATTCCATAAAAAACATCCAGTAAAACCAGCGTGTCCATACGCATCTCTCGACAAATTCTTTGTATACGCTTTTTCTCCATCACCACTTAACTGCCAAATAAGACCACGTCTATCTCCATTTTCTTCAACATGCTCAAAAATCATTTGCTTAACTGATTCTTTTTTTAATACACCATCATTATGTAACCAATTATTATAATGGATTGCAAGGTTACACATATCTTCTGATGTAGAAAATATTCCAGCGTGGGCTGAAACACCATCCAACAAGTAGGCGTTTTCATCATGAACTTCTCCCCACACTCGTCTTTTTCTAAAAATCAAATCTTCTTCTGTTGGTGCAATTAAAGCTTTGTCCATTGTATTGTTGCTTATTCGTAGAAAGCTTGTATTTTTCATATTTAAAGGCTTACATAAAACTTTATCAACAAAATCGTCTAATTTCATATTAGACAATTGTTCTATGGCTTTGCCCATTAAAATAATTGGGATATCACTATACACTATATGCTCACCAGGCACATAAGCAAATGGCATATTGTAAATATCGCTCAACCCTTTGTCTAAGTTGGGCAACGACGGACGAGTCTTAGATCTAGTCCATCCCATTCCAGATGTATGTGTTAATACATTGTACCATGTTATTTTACTGCTATCACAATAACCAACGATACATCCATCTTTTTCTATTGGCTTTTTATTGTTAAACTCCGGAAAAATATCACAAATAGGGTCTGATAAACTAACCTTACCTTCCTCCACAAGTTTAATAAAACAAATACCAGTAAGAATTTTAGTCATACTGGCTATGTCAAAGCGTGTATTATTACAAATTTTTTTATTTCTTTCTGCTATTTCCCCAAAAGATTCTGAATATATAATTTCACTCATATATCCTATCGACATGGACACCGCCGGGATTATTTTATTATTTGTCAGCTCTTCCAATAAAGCGTTTAACTCTTTGTACAAAACATCAACTCCTTTTGCTCTCAGGAATAATATCTAATGTGTTTTCTACACTTTTTTTCACCCTCCACATCACCTAATGATGCATAAACATTCTGTAAGGATTTATAAACAGCTATTATTTCTTTATGTGTTTGATTATTATTGTATTTGTTGCATCTAACTTTTAATAACATCTCATAATAATCTTTGGCTCTATTATAATCGTTATACTTTTCATACGCTAAACCTAGTTTTAGATATATATCATCCATCCATGGATGAAGTGAATCACCACGATATTCAAGCCTTATTGTTTTAGCTTCTTCCAAATTTGCAATTCCATACTCTATATCATCTAAATCTTCAGCAGTTTGTACATAAAGCCAGCCCAATATATATGCTGCTGATGAAACTGTAACTCCTCCTGGTTGCAATTTAGAAAATAATTTATACGCTCGTTTTTCAAGGGTTATAGCGTAATCCAAATTTACTCCATATGAACTTAACGTTTTAGCATATAAGTGACAGGATACTGCTTCGGAGATAGTTCCTGGCCAATATTGCTCTCTTATTTTGAGACTCTGTTTAAGCAATGGTTCTACTTCCTCTAATTTATTTTCTCCAGTAGACATCTTAGCTTGTGCTAAATGCGATAGACTGGCAGCAAATTTATTGCCATATATTTTAGTTGCCTGCTCTAATTCTTTTTCAGCAGCATTGTAATCACCTTTAACCTGATATGTAAATCCAATTTGCATAAAAGCCTCTGCTTCTTCTGCTGTATTAGAACTCGTACCTTTGGCATCAACAAACAACATCTTTACTTTATTTTGTATCTCTAAACTAATATCCATACAATTTAGAACCCATAAAAACTTGCTTAAAACCAAGTAGTTTTTATAATTTGCCACCGTAGGCTGAGCAAACTGAAAATAAATAGACAATGCTAATTCTTTATACTTCACGTTCTCTTGATATGTTCTATCATAAGCGTTAGAAATACTCTTTATAAAATTATCTGTAAAATTCTGTATATCAGGGTCTTCAATATATATATCTAACTCATGCACAATTACGTCTCTAACTAATGGATGTAAAATTATTGTAGATTTAGATTTATCATTTTGAACCCAGCCAGTTTGCTCTAACTTATTTAATGTAGAAACATATTCTTCCCCTACTAACTTTAAATATAAATGCCTGTATACACCTTCTCCAGGAATCAAGCTAAGAGTTTTTAATATTTTTTTATCATCAATTGAAAAAGACCTTACATTAAACAAGTCAAACAATTGATTATATATCTGAGCAATATCTGAACCATAGGCTTCACTCGAAAGCATTTGATTAAGTCCACTAGAACGTTCTAATCTAATTTGGTTGATACTTTTATAATTTGAAGGTTTTTTTCCAAAATAATTCATTTGTTTAGCTAACAGAATTACGGACATTGTGTGAAAACTAATATCATTTAAAAGTTTGAACAATGCATTTTGTTCTTCTATGTCAAGTTTGTTTTTATAATGCAACTCAAATAACTCGACAACCTTTGATTTTTCACTAATACTATTCAAATTATATGTCTCAAAACCATATTTACCAAATTCTAAATGTCTTGCAACTATAATAATATTACATTTCAAGTTGCATATTCTTTCCAACAAAGGATCATTCGAAGATTCAACGTTATCAAGTATCAATAATGTTGATTCATCAACACTATTTTCAAGAAGTGATAATTTATAAAAAGCATATTCATAATCAGATAAAGATTTCTTTTTTGTTTCTAACAAATCGCTTTTTAAAATAAGCGATTTGTCATTAGCGATAGTTCTCAATATACATTTCTCTACCGACATATAAATGATGTTAGAGTATATTTTTTTGCCCTCATTTTGACAATACGCCTGTATTAATGCAGTCTTTCCAATACCGCCTATTCCGTTTAAGCAAAGTTTTTTTCTTTCTCTAAGCTTCTGTTTAATAGATATTATTTCATTCTCTCTACCTACAACCGAACCACACTCTATAGTATTGCTTACTATCTCACAAACTTCAGTCGTACTTGGTATATTAAGGATTATTGCTATCTGGTTCAAAAGTTCTTCCTGCGAACTTTGATCGTACCAGTTCACACTCTCTTTTCCCGCCAAAACATATCCCATATGTTTATGAATAGCATTCATATCAACATTTTCATCTATAATAACAGGGAAAATTTTGGTTCCATACCTCTGGCGTTCATTGGCACATATTACCTCTTGACGCACCTGTTCTGAAGAAATCGAATTGTTACTAAGTAAAACTAAAAATATTTTGCTATTATCAATAGCTTCGTTTATAGCTTCGGTATAAATTTTTCCCGGTTGCAAATCTTTAATGCGAAATGATATCCAGCAACTAAAACCCGAACTTTCCAAGATATCGCAAACTGATTCTGCCACATTTCTATCCAACGAAGAATGACTGATAAAAATGTCTTCCATTTTTATTTCCCCTTATATTATGTACTTAATTTGCCGTACCAAACAATAATGGTGCGGCAAATATTTTTACCTTGATTCATCTATTTCCAACTCTTTGTATGCAAACGGATTATTTGTTAGGATTTTACCAATTGCTGAAACAATGTTATAGGTTGATGTCGTAGGTAGCTGTAAATGCTCATTCACTGCTTTTAAAGCACTAATTTTCATATTTTCTTCTTCGTCATTAAAATCATCCCAATTACAGATAAAAGGATGAAGCCTACACAACGTGTGCTTGTGATCCTTCCCACTTTCTTGTCCGGCATATGCTCTCACCTGCCCCAAAGAAGCAGAGCGCCATCCTCTACTTAACATAAAACCAACCCAACGTGAATGTTCATAACGTGCTGCGGCATCTCGGTTATCTCGTTCTTGCATCCATTCTTCATATTTTTTTGCTAATTGATTTTCGTCACATTTCAAATCGTCTAATGTCTTTATTATACCTAATGAATATAGCATATATGCAATTGAAACACTTGCACATTCTGAACTATCCCGATTATACGAAAACCTAAAATAGCTCGCTATAGCATCAGCTTTCTCTTTTTCGTTTAAGTTATCACCATAGTAGGAAAGATGAATATTTAGAGCCATCTGTTTTTGTCTATTGTTTTCAATGTCCAGATAATCAAAGTTAAACATTGTATCTTTCATACCATAAAAGTAGAGATTATAGTTATTGAAATAATCTTTACCTGATTTTTTATTATTAACAACAAGGTGCCTTGCGATATTAGCATTTCTTCCATCTTTACATTTTACAGCAATGAAAGGGGTTCGAGAAAAGTTTTTATCACAACCTAAAAGCCATGCTCTTAAATTTCTTGCAAACAACATATTATCTCTATCGTCACCAAGATCAACAATAAAATATGTCCCTCTTATCAAAGCGCCGCTAAGACTCAACTCATATTCATTAGATGCGTTGTTCGTCAACAATTCTAAAAAATCAGCACTTTCGATGTCACATTCATAAAACTCAGGAATGATCCTTTTTACCCTTGGCTCTGTTTTATATACTCCAGGTAATTTCTGTTGAAGCTTTCGTTTGTAAAAATCAGCATTATTACCAATTAGCGAAATCTTAGGAATATTAGGTATAAAAGTACTTGCTATAACTTCTTCTGTTAATTTAAAAGTAGCCTCATTTATTCCTATAATGACAAGATTAACATCAGACCCATCTATTAAACTTGGGATGAAAAGAGGAGCTTCTGATAGCAACTTTTGTGCCGCCATTTTATTATAGTCACAGATATGTACCCTATAATAGACATCATCGCTCCTGTTTATCGCTGAATCAATTAAAGTTGATGCAAAATCAAAATCCGCACATACATAAATATCTATATTTTCCGAAACCATTCTTTGTTCATAGATGTTTGAAAATCTACACTTATACAACATATCCAGCAAATTAAGACAATCTTCAAGATTACCATTGTTATCTTTTTCAAACAATAAAAATTTAACCTTATATCCTTCCTTTGCAGTTGAGATAACTGCCCCCAGTTCCTTATAATCCGACAAACTTACAGTCTTACATCCATAAGCATGCTTGTCGTACGATCTCATTGTTTCTCTTTTGCCATTAATAACATAACATTCCTGTTTAAAAGACTCACCTTCTAATGAGAACCTCTCTATGTGACTTGGTAATTCATAAGTTGTCAGAAATTCTGACAACACATGAGAGGAGTTATCCATAGTTTCTTTGATATCTTCCGAATCAAACCATATCAACGGTAGTATATCTTTTATTGTTTGCTTATCAAATTCTATATCTAATTTTTGCAAAACAATAAAAGCTAATACAAAAAGAGCAAACACTTCTGCATACATAGACAAATCAAACAATTTAGATACTGCATTTATTATTTTACTTATTTCATTCTCGTCTTCACCTATGAATTTAATTAATCTTTTTTCATATCGGGTTTTAATTTTTTTGCGTTTTCTTCTGGGTTCTCTTCGGAATCACCACATTTTATATACATGTTTTTTATCTTGGTATATATTTCATCCGGAAACTTCAAATTAATTATATTTAGTATATAGCATCTAAAACCACCTTCATCAAAGGTAACACTTGGACTATAAATGAACTTTTTAATCTTTGCTGTTAATTTTCTCTTAGTTTCATCAGGTGATTTTAAGAATTGTTTAATAGCATTATTGCCAATTTTATAATCGTTGTATTTTTGAGGTCGTCTAAGATGAGTAAAATAAGGGGTAGTGCCATCTAAATCCTTCATCCAATCATCTGGTAGCAATTTAGTTATTATATCGCTAAAACTTTTTGAAGATTTATTCAAATCAATAATCGGAAAACGTCTTTTCCCTTTGACAACTATCTTTTTTTTAAAAAACTCATCAACAAAGTCTCCAAAATATATATCTGGAAAATCTGAAAGTTCAATTCCCTCGTCATCATTGAACTCTGGTATCCGTAAAATCTTTGACTCATTAAAATCTATACTCATAATACACCTCCAGAATATCTTTAGTATAATTATACCATTTGTTTTCTTGTGAATCAACACATTTGGATTATTTCGCCAATCGTAGGTTTGGCTTCAGAAATAGTATTTTTATACGCAGTTATTTAAAAATTAAGAAAAACACAAATAAAATTAAGAATATTTCAACTTCAGATAGTTTGTTCTTAATCCTCAAACTATGGTTTAATTTAAGTACAATAAAAATTCAAACAAAAGGAGAGATAAAAATGAGTAAATATGAAAGATTTGATTGTTGTTATGCCACTATTTTAGACAAGTGTTCAAAGGGAGTTTTTTTACTTCTTGACAACGATGAAAAAGCTTATGCAAAAGACTTTACTACTCATAAATCAGGCACAAAAGTACTTTGTACTGTACTAAAAAGTGCAACAGAAAAATTTAGAACTTTGGTCTCTATTGATTCTGTTGGAAACGATTATCACTATGTAGCGTAGTATAAAACCACTCGTTGTATTTATGCTAAAAACACTTCACTTTCAAAATTAAGTATATATTTAAAAATTTATTTTACAATTAAGAGTCTGATATCAACGAAGTGCTAGATCGTAAGAAAACATCTCTGATAAAATAGTATCAAAGAAAACAAGGAGGATCATTTATGAAAAAGTATTTGTCTATAATGAGTACAAAAACTAAGGTTAAGTGTCTTGGCGTAATCTCGTTAGCTATAGTTAGCTCAATCTTAGCTTCGGTGTGGCCAGTAAAGTTAGGCGAACTTTACACCAACATTTCTAATGGTGCAATTAAAACATTATCTCAAGGTGCTGTTGCTGTGATAACCTTTGGTCTTATTTACTTGGCAACTGAGTGCATCAGTATTTTGAGGCGAGTTATGTTGGATTGTGTTATCGCAACACACGAATCAGAAGTGCGTAATTCTAGCATCGAAAAACTTCTTAAAATGCAAGTTTCTTATTATTCAAGTTGTTTGAGCGGTGAAAAAACAGCTCAGCTAAATCAAGGTGTAGCTGGTTTTAGTCAGTTAATCAAAATTATGTGTAATGATATATTTTCGACTATTCTTTTATCAATATGTACACTTATTCAAGTGTTTCTTAATGCTCCTATAATTATGGTAGCAATAATGCTTTCCTATCTTTTCATAACTTTTCTAATTTCAATATTCCAAATACGTTCACAGAATGGTATTCGTGAAAATATAATTTCACAAAAAAACTCATTAGATGGACAAGTTTGTCAGTCGATTGCTAATCTTGAACTTATTCGAGGTATGCATGCTCATGATTATGAAAAGAAAAGACTTACACCCAGTATTTTGAATATAAGTAAAACTGAGAAAAAACATCATAGATATATGGGAACTTTTGATTGTTTAAAACAACTGAGTAAAATTATTTTTCAAGTCATTTTAATTGCAATGTCAATCATTTTGATATCTCAGGGAAATATGCCTGCTGGTTCTGTCATCACCGTGTGCCTTCTCTTTCAACAGTTAATTAAACCTATTGATGAAATATATAGATTTATGGATGAAACTGCTTCGTCATTGATCAAATCTAAAACTTTATTAGAAGTAGCTAATAGTGATTCGGATGATATTTTTAACATTATATCGAACAACGAAAAAAACACTACAGATAATATTCAGTTAGAAAATGTTGTAGTAACAAATCCTGAAAAAACAATCCCTTTAGCTATGTATGAAGATATTTTAATTCCATGTGGCAAAATAGTAGCTCTTAAAGGTGCAAATGGTTGCGGAAAAACCAGTCTTGTACGTTGCCTTAACCGATACTATCCTCACACTCAGGGGAAAATCACCTTACTTGGTCGCCCTCAAGAAGCATACTCTCAAAAGGAATTAACGGATATGATTTATTACACACCTCAGACATCATTCTTCATTGCAGGTACAGTAAGAGATAATCTCATTTACGGATTAGACAGAAATGTAAGTGATTTTGAACTTTATAATGCATTGCAAAATGTCCATCTTGTCGGGGAAAATCATAATGATACAGTAATCAATAAATCCCCGTCAGATGCACTCGAATGTTGGATTGGCGAAAAAGCAGAGGAACTTTCAGGTGGCATGAAGCAAAGACTTTCTCTTGCGAGAGCGTTTTTGAGAGCCCCAAAATTTTTCATCTTTGATGAAATAACTGCTAATCTCGATAGAGAGTCCACCGAATATGTACTTTCAAACATAGAAAAATATGCTAACAAAATCGGTGCAGGCATCATTTATATATCACACGATCAAAAAGTTGTTGATAGATGCAACGAAATCATTACTCTGAAAAACAAACTTCGTGAAACATCCAAATCGGACAAAGTCGCATAAATACATCATCATTAATATATTCAAAGAGGCTAAAATTATGAAAGTAAGCAACACTAACATATCTAATAAAAACAGAGGAGGACATATCTCGATGGAACACAAACACCATAAACCACATGTGCATGCACTTCCACCCCACGAAAGACAGAAACTTATAAACATTGAATTCGATAGCAAGGATTTGTCAACACTGAAAAAAATCTTTGGCGACGAAGATACTGCTACGGCAGCTATAGAAATTTTGGAATATGCCCCACCCGAAATTCAAATTCTTGCTATTCAGATTATGAAAATTATTGAGGAGGTTGCTTAATTATGAATATGAACTTCGCCAAATTCACATCACCTGTTCTTGATCCTGATACTCGAGATCTTTATACAAATCTTTATGGAGATAATGCCGACAATTTTATCGAAATACTTAACACATCTCCTGAGGAAATTGCTGTTATTTCTAAAATTATAGCATATCTTAATCAGTTGAAGGGGGTTGAGTAAAGTGGATATTCAAAAAACATCAAGAGAAATAGGGCTGTTTGAAACAGCTCTAAATCTCTCAAAAGTTTGTAACAGTACTGAGATACTCGAAAAAGTAGGCAATACTTTTCCTATCCCATCACAAAGCATTGCAAACAACATAGTAGACATTGCAAAATGGCTTCTCTCTTTTTCAAAAATCAAATATATGTTTTATACACCAGAAATCGCATTGGCGGAAATTATGGGAAAAATTAATCCTTCTATAGAGATTATATTTACGATTCCTTGTGATATGGATACTGAAGTAAAAGACAGACTTGTAAACAATATACCTAAAAATATCTCCGTCAGCATTCTTGAAGAACCCTATTTCCCTGAAAACTTCTTACCTGGAAACGGCATGTGCGTAATTTGTGGCTATACAGGTGCCGATAGAGCAATGGTGTTTCCAGATACATACAGAATGGTTGAACATTATAGTGATTTCAAAGGAAAAAAAGCATTTGTACCCTATATTAAACTTGCAAAAGGAACTCGTTATGATGGGTGGATAGAGTTGAACCCACAAAGAATAAGTGTAAAATGGAGGGAAAACAATGACAGTTGTGCAAACAAATAAATCACTAACTTCTAAAAAGCACCTTTTTCGCAACATGTTAGGTAATAGTGGAGCATTACTTTTGATAGCTATAATGTTCATTGTAGGTACTTTTACCGCTTTAAGTTTTGATATTTTCATAAAAACAGTAATGAAAAGCTATTCCTATGATGTCCTTGTAATCTTGATAGTAATGGAATTATTCACAAATCTAATTGCAGAAACTGGCATTATGCAACTGTTAGCGATCAAAATTGCGGAATTTTCAAAAGGAAAAAAACGCTTGTGTCTTATAATGTTTGGAGGAATGATGTTTTTAATTTCCTCCTGCTTAAATAACATTACCGCTGTAATGATGATTCTACCTATTGTGTTTGTGCTTTTAAAAACTCTTGAAGTTGATCGTAAATATGTATGTGTATTTTTTGCGGTTATACTCTCACTTTCAAACACTGGAGGCGCTGCATCTCCGGTGGGCGATTTTCCTGCAATTGTAATTATGACAAGTGGCATTACAGATTTTCTTAGTTATTTGACACATGCATTCCCATTATTTGCAATTACATCTGTTGTTCTGTTAATTGTTTGGAGCTTGCGTATAAAAAAAGAAAACGATGATGGTTCTGTAAGAAGTCTAGCTGTAAACAATCTCAAAAGCCAGTATAAAAACATCAATATCCGCTTCGATGTTTTAAAGTGGATTGGTGTTATTTTCATAGGAACGTTTCTTGCGTGGAGTTTTATTCCTCAAGATGTCATTCCTCCTGAGATTATTGCTGTTCTCGGTTATATAACAGCAATGGTTGTATGTTCCCTAAAGAATGTAAAAGTTACACAAAATATTGATATGAAATCCGTGTTAACCATCGCTTCTTTCCTGTTTTTTGCACAAGTTATCAGTCAAACCAGACTGCTAAATATGTTAGCTGAATTCTTACAGACAAACATTAGTGATCCAAAACTTTTAGTTATGTTAATCATGATTATAACATCTGTTGTTGCAGGAATTTTTAGTGCAGGACCAGCTGCAGCGGCAATGATGCCTGTAATTATTGAACTTTGTAACGGACCTTTAAATGCTCAGTCGAATTGGATCGCTGTCGCTTATGCTGCTGCAATTTGTGCTGGTAGTTCATTATTTATGTGGAGTGCTACAGCAGGTTTTATTCTTTCAAATAAGGTTAATTCTGCTAATATCGAGGAAGAATCTGGCGAAAAGATCACTTGGGGCGTAGCCCAATATATGAAATACGGATTCATAAATTATCTTATACAACTTTCCATTGCACTAATAACCATATTTATAGTTTTATAAACGAACACACTCAATCTACACCGGAATAAACATGGTGTGTGTTCCGGTGTAGCTAAATTATTAATAGTGTCAAGTTTAAAACAATCTTCTCTGTACAATATATAATGGCTACATATCTATAATCGCATATTCACAGAACTGTTATTTTATCTCAAACAGCATTTACACTCAACGTTAATTGTGGTAAAATTAACGAAAGAAGTGTGAGTGAAAAAATGAAAGAAAATTATACATCAATCACATCGAATTCGACTGGTATAATCCAAAGATTACTCTATGAACACCCATTATACAGTTACTTTGACGCTAGTAATATAAATGTTACTGTTTTTGGCTATACCGAAATAACAGCCAAATTCATTGACACCGCACTTGAACTTATGCAGATCGAGGGTTATAAAGTACATGTTTTAGTTTTGAGTGAAAATCCTGATGCTGAAACAGATTATTTAAGCACACGACCTGCATTAAATCAGTTTATATCTATTAATAGCACCAATGAGAAAGATTGGGGTAACATTTCTTTTGTTACTGCTAAAATTACCAAGGATACAATAAACGAATTACTTATCGATGATGAAAACACCAAATATGCTTATTTCATCGTTGATACTAACGATTTTTCTAACAACTATCTGCTTGCTCAAGAAATCTGTGAGTGAATCGAATTGACAAGTCGTAAGGCTTGCATCGCTTATATCTCCGATGAGATTTTAGATAATAACAGTTTAACACCTCTAACGCCGGATTACACGGTAGAAAAGCTTAAAGAGTATAAAACACTTAAACAAATGGCATTTAATTGTCATTTGACTTGGAACAATTCTGAGAATTTGAACATACAAAAACTTAGGGCTCAATTTCGTCAATCCTACAACTTCAACAGCTCACTCGCTAATGTGATATCTATAAAATATAAGTTGTTTTCTTTAGGAATCATATGGAACCAAGATAGCAATCTTTACTTAATTGCACAAGATTTTCAGAACTGTCTTAATTCTGATAAAAACAAAATAAATAAACTGATTCAAATGGAACACCAAAGATGGTGCATTAATCTATGTTGCAACGGTTGGAAAACTCAAAGAATACTCAAAAATTGTGTCAACGGAAGTATAAAAGATAAAGTAAACAAATACCATCCTTGTCTTGTTCATTCCGACTCAAAGTTTCACTTAAACAGTAGTGAATGGAAGCAAAACAACTTCGGAAAATGGGATGAAGTAAGCTCTGCTGAGTTGGACAAACTAGATGAACTTGATCGTGTTTCCGTGTTAATTTATAGAGAGCTAAAAAAACAAGCTGATAAAAATTTGTATCCTTCTGTCGACATTGATTCTATTCGTGCTTTAATCAAAGATTATCCTGTTGCAATACTTCCATTCGAACGGTATGTTAACACTATTAAAGGTATAGCTACTAAAGCCAGTAACAGATATGTCCTTCAATACGAACATGACAAAGCAAAATTCAAAAAATCTCTATCAACACTACCTTCAAAAAATGCCAAAATAATCAACAGGCATCTTGAGAATATCAACACTTTATTCTTTCCTGTTTTTGAAAGTCAACGACACGTTAATTACAAATTATATGATGCTGAACTTGTTAAAGCTATACCTTTCATCCTAACTTATAAAACAAGTATCAAAATTGGTGTTCCCCTAAACATCAACGAATACGATACTAGCAATGATATGATGTTTTCTAACATTGCAACCGCAATCAAACTAAATCCATCACGAATCACATATTTAATAGACTACAATCAAGTCAATAAAGTTTCTTTACTTAAATCTTTAAAATACATAACGAAAGGATTTGATATTCGTAATCTTCAAACCTACATCAATTTAGTTATATTATGTAAAAACAATGTAGCTCTAATTGACGACCTGCTACTAGAGTCACTGAAAAACATCAGCAAACGTATAAAAAGCATCAAAATGATACATTATGAAAAAATCAGACAATTAAAAGAGCAATTATCCTTAGTATTAACCACTCGAACCTTTGACGCCATTGAAGAAAACAATTCCTCTATGTATGGTTTGCTAAGCGATATGGGTTTTTATGACGAATTACCATACTACACTTTTGATTCCAAGAATTTCAACTTTACCACCTGCACTGGCTGTGAATATTTTAATTACATCAATTTAAAGAATAGTCTGAAAGTTGCTGACATCGTTGATCTAAACGAAGCAAATGAATTTTTAGAACTTCCCGAGCTTCAGAATGACTATATGTACTTCTGGAAATTTTATAGAGACCACGAATGGTGTTGGAAAATTATGTGTAAAGCAATAAAAGAACACTGCGAACAAACAGACACCATTTTAAGGTTCAACACAATTCTAGATACAAAAAATCTAAAGAATTTCACTTATATTATTCCTCAACCATGTTATGCATCTGTAAACAAAATCATGATTGAATTAAAAAAGAATAATATATTGGGTGAGAAATCTAAGATAAAGTTTCATACCACATCTTCATGTACAGTTGAATTAGAATGCAGCCAATCGACAAAAGAAAAATTTGACAAAGTATTTTCAAATCCATACATGCTCTGTGACGAAGCAAAAGTTTCGTTTAAAAAATATAAAAAAGAATTTTGTGTAAAGTATGATTCTTTAATAGTCACAAACTTCAACGCAACAGTTTCTTCACCACCATTTCCAAACGAAGACGATAAAACAAGAATTATCGATAACCTCCGGACCTTTGCTACCAAGGGATATATTATCAATCTAAAACAAAACCCTAATGGCTATAGTTTCTGCTTTTCTTCAAACCAGATAAAACACTTGTTATCCAATAAAGGTCTGCTACTAGAAATGTATATTTACTACAGCAGTTTATTTTCAGGTTTCTTTGATGAAGTATGTAGTGGTGCTGAAATCACTTGGAATAAAAATGTTTCGAATGAATTCGATTTAATACTTATAAAAAATTTCAAGTGTTTAATAGTAGAAATCAAAGCTAGAACTGAACTAAACCAAGACATATATCATAAGTTGGCTAATTTAACAAATAAAGTTGTTATTAACGCAAAAGCTGTGTTAATTAGTGACACTTTAGAAAAAGATTATCAAGATAACACCATAAATGAAATGCAACGTAATCGAGGTAAAGAATACAACATTATAACTGTACACAAAAAGAATGATATTGATAATATCGGTAAAACATTAAGAGACATTTGGTTAAACGCCTAAATCGAATACGAGTTTAACTCTGAACATAATTAAAAGGAGAAAATATTTATGAAAACAACTTATACACCACACCCAATCGACACATCAGATGTTGTTCTACCCGAGGAGTTAATCTCACTTACTTCTCTACTGGCCTCCAATGTACACGACCAGTGGAGTTTAGCTAGGATAAAGGACGGGTGGAGTTACGGACCTCAACGTAACGATGAAAAAAAAGAGACACCTTGCTTAGTTCGTTACGAAGAACTTCCCGAATCCGAAGCTGAGTATGACAAAATAACAGCTATGAACACTTTAAAAATTATACTTAAGCTTGGTTATAAAATAGAAAAGGCTTAATTTATTGTGACTATTGAGAAAATTCGATTGTAAACAATATATCTAGATAGGGGTTAAAACAAATGATAAGTAAATACAAAAACATTTCTATTATATATGGCGGTTCAGGTGCCGAATGTGCAGAATCGATTCACAAAAAACTTATTCAGGATCATATTTCTTTTTATTACCCTATACGGTCTTTAATTATGAAAAAAGAGATTTTAAGCTCTGCAAATATAATGGAAACCGTACAGAATATTATTTCCAACTTATCCGCATGCGTTATTATACTTACATTTGACGATATTGATAACACACGAGTAAGGCAAAATGTTTTAATTGAGTTAGGAATGGCTTTAGCTTATATCAAAAAAGAAAACTGTTTTTTTCTTTGCGACAAACACAGGTTGCCAGATGATTTCCCATCTGATTTAAAAGGTTTTATCAACCCTAATTATTTTGATAAGTCGAATCTTGATATCACAGCAGAATGCATAAGCAATGAAATCATTTCTCATCTTAACCTTGAATGCACAAAAAATATTTGTTTTGACTATTCCTACCAATTTAACAGAAGCATTCTTTCAGATATCCCTCCTGCTATTCTCGAAAAAGGAATGGAAGCACAACTGCATGGTATTCTCGATGAATAGCTAAAAACCATCAAGGATTTTGATTTCGTTTCTGAAAGAATAATGTATATACTTGAGAGAATAGAGTATTTACCTGTTTTTAATAATGACTCAAATATGGAGCATTTCTTAAATCAGATTTACGACCTTATAACTCCAACAAAAACGGATGTCGAAAATGGTACTTACGAAAGATACATAAATTTATGCGATTTTATTAAAAACATCATAAATTACACGCAATTAAAAACACAGAAAGATGTGATACACTCTCTTTACCATGTCGGAGCAAATAAAAGACAAGACGAATTTTGTTACAAAAAATTCAAAAGACTCGCTAAAGATATAAATGAATTTACAAATACATTTAAAATAGATTCTAATTATAACTGGCTGATTCAGATTGCCGCCTATGATTATGCTGCACTGGCTGACTTAAAACAGCTAAAATATATAAGCGAATCTAGTGATAAATATGTTACTGTGCTTGATAGAGCAATTAATAATTTTGAAGAGGCTATAAGTATTGCAAAAACTCAAGACATCAAATCAGACAAAATGTGGCTAGGATATCTTACCTTTAATATTGCAAGAGCCTATGCTCAAAAATTTAGAATCACAAAAAACTATGAGTTGATAGAATCAATTTGCGATTATTTAGAACATTCGATTGAAATAAGGCATACATGGGTTATCCGAAATCCTTTTCATGGAATTTTTTCTAATGCAATTTCTTACGAATATTTTTTAGCTTCAAAGTATGATTATGAACTACGTGCTATGCTTCCAGAGTATACCGACGAAACGATGGAAGACCAAATTAATAATCTGATGGAATTGAAAAACGAACTTAGTCTATATTGTGAAAATTCAGAGTTTGGCAAACTCTATGATATTAGAACTAGTATAGACGATTTAATATATAAAATAAAACTTGAGGTAAAAGTCTAAAAAATGAGTATACTATAAAAGGCAAAAATCATAATACATAGATGAGAACACCACTATGATTTATGTTATTTCAGACTTACACGGCTATCCCTTTGATAAATTCTTAGAACTGTTGAATAAAGCAAATTTTTTCAAGTGATGATTATTTGTTTATACTTGGCGATGTAATTGATAGAGGTATGTATGGCACAGAATATTTAAAGTGGCTTTTGTATCAAGAAAATGTTGAATTACTTCTTGGAAATCACGAAGCTATGTTACTTTCGTGTAGTTTCCTTTTCGAAGAGGTTAATAAAGAAAATTTGCAAAATCTAACTTCTGAAAGTTTAGAACTTTTTGCAACCTGGAAAGACAATGGGGCTAAGTGGACTTTAGAGGGTTTTTATGCTATGGAACAGGATGATAGGATTAGTATTATCGAATATCTTCGTGAAGCACCATTGTATGAAATTGTATCCGTGAAAAATCAAGACTTTTTACTAACTTATAGTGGATTAAAAAACTTTGATATCAAAAAGAAATTATCAGAATATACAGCAAATGATTTTTTATGGAATAGACCGAAACTCAGTGACAGATATTACGATGATATTAAAACTGTTTTTGGGCACTCTCCTACCTTTATGTATGGTAAAGAGTATAGCGGAAAGATTATAAAAACCGATACTTGGATCAATATAGATGTAGGTGCTGGTTATGGATATTCACCTATTTTGTTAAGGATTGATGATATGAAGGAATTTAGTTTATAAATCATCTTTAAGAGAAACTATTTTATTGTCAAACACAACTAATCCACTTGTTTGGAGGATATACACAATGGTAAATTTTCAATATAAAACAAGAGGTCAGCAAAAACCTCAAGGTAAACAGAGAGTATATTTCACGTGCCACCCAGATGATTTTGAAATATATTTTGAAGACATTCAAAAGGAAATTCTTGATCAACAGGACTGTGCCGTTTTCTTTTTAGAACCTTATACAATATCTGAAGAAATTGATGATTATGAACTATGTCTATGCGAAATGCAACTATTAGTAGTCCCTATCACCAGAAAATTACTAACAGAATACAATATAGCAATAGATACAGACTTACCGCTCGCATTAAAAAACAACATACCGATTTTACCGTTGATGCAAGAAAATGATTTAGACGATTTATTCAACTCTAAACTTGGCGATCTTCAATACCTATACAAACATTCTCACGATCCTACTTCTATACCCTATGAGGAAAAAATGACGAAATATTTAGAGTCAGTACTCATAGGCAATGACCTTGTAAAAAAAATCAAAAATGAATTTGATGCTTATATTTTTCTTAGCTATAGAAAAAAGAATAGGAAACACGCTAATGAGCTAATGAGGCTTAATCATAGTTACCCAATTTATCGAGATATTGCTATTTGGTATGATGAATTTCTTATTCCAGGTGAAAATTTTAACGATTCAATCTCCTCTGACCTAGAGAAAAGCGAACTAGTTGCACTGGTTGTTACACCAAACTTAGTTAACGAAAGCAACTATATCTTAAACACTGAATATCCTATGGCACAAAAAATAGGTAAAAATATTTTACCTGTAAGAATGGTTTCAACTAATAGTTGGAAATTCAAAAGAATGTATAAAGGGTGCCAACGACCAATAGCACCTAACAAGAAGAAACTTAATAAAAGTCTTACTACAATGCTAAAAAATGCAGCTATAAACAAAAACATAAATAAATCACAACATGATTTCCTAATAGGTTTAGCTTATCTTAATGGTATTGATGTAGAAGTTAATAACGAAACAGCATTAGAGCTGATTAGAAGTTCAGCTCAACAGGGTCACATTCCAGCTATAGAAAAGCTCATCGACATGTATAACAAAGGTAATGGCGTTAAAAGAGATTATCAAAAAGCAAATGAATGGCAATCAACTCTAGTTAAACAGCTAAAGAAAGACTACAACACCAATCCAAATGAACTATCAGCCATAGAACTATTAGCTAGTCTAAGCAACCTAGGTAACTCTTATCTTGTTTTACAAAAACTTGACTCCGCTAAGGAAGTTTATGATAAAATGCGTTACTGTAGCGGAACATTCTGTATGAAGCATGAAAATAAGTATTTTTTTGTACTTCTTCAGTCCTATGCCGATATAGAACTCGGCGATATAGCCGTTGCACAAAGCAACTTTAGCGAAGCCGAGGAATGGTACCAAAGAAGCATTTCACTCTGCGAAATGCTCATAGAGACAGAAAAAACATCCGAAGCACAAAGAGAACTATCTATCAGCTATATCAAACTCGGTGATATATTAAAAAAACATGGAAAATTATATGAAGCTGAACAGTGGTACTATAAAAGCCTTACAATTTTTAAAATGTTAGCCAAAGAATCTAAAACTGCAAATAACCGCAGGGATTTGTCTAGAGTCTATGAAAAAATAGGTGATAACTCACGAATGCAAGATAAAATAAATAAATCTAAAAAATGGTATCTTAAAAGCTTAGTTATTGATAAAGCTCTAACCGAAGAAACGCAACTTGTGATAGACAAACGAAATCTACAAGTTAGCTATAACAAGATAGGTGTTATTCTAAAGGCTCAAGGGGATATTGACGAAGCTGAAAAATATTATCATGAAGGTTTTAAAATAGCAACATCTATTGCAGAAGAAACCAATACAATACAATCACGTCGTGATTTGTTTGCTAGCTGTACTCATATGGGAGATATTGCAAGAGAACAAAAGAAACTTAACGAAGCAAAAGAGTGGTATTTATATGGTCTTTTCCTTTGTAAAACACTTGCCAAAGAAACAGGTACGATTGAAGATCAACAAAATTTATTAACCTGCTATACCGGCCTAGGTACTATTTCGGTTTGTCAGGATGATCGACTTAAAGCTGAAGAATGGTACTATAAGGCTCTTAACCTTTGTAAATCACTTGCTAAAGAAAATGATACAATAGAAAGCAAAAACAATCTTGCATTTTCTTATTTTTACTTTGGGAGCGTATCAGAAAATATTGATATGATTAAAAGTGCTTTACTAATTTGGCAAAATCTATCGAGCAAATATCCAGATAGTCCATACTATTCTCAACTTGCTCATAAAGCTAACCATATGATTGATTTGCTTTCCAAAAACAAAAATAGCATAAACTTATAACATCTATTTTTTATCACAGTTACATTCAATATAAAGGAGCAAAATATTTGATGGAATATAAAAAAGCTCTTAATATATCAGCGCCATTCTCTGCCGACGAGGAAAAACCTTTTATATTCATTAGTTATGCTCATGCTGATAGAGAACTCGTTTTTCCTATAATAAAAAACATATATCAAAAAGGTTGGTATGTATGGTATGACGAAGGACTTGAGATCGGGGACAATTATTACCAGACATTACAAGACCATATAAGCAATTGTTCATTGTTCCTTCTTTTTGCATCTAATAAATCTAGCGTTAGCGAATACATAAATAAATGCGAAATTCCGCAAGCCCTCAAGGAACACAAACCTATCTTAATATGTGAATTATATGGAAAATTTGATTATGCAAGCATTCCATGTACTGTACCAACAACTCCACCTGAAACATTGACACAAGAGTTAGAAAAAATCACTTCTTTGAGGCGAACCTCCCCCAGAGAAGCTCATGGACATCTTATTAGAGTATCTTTATGTTGCTTTTCAAGAGATCTTGAATATGACTTCGAAGTAATAAAAAATGGGGTTAGACTTACAAAGTATAAAGGTTCATTAGATAATATAAAGGTGCCTACAATCTATCCGCCAAATTCTGAACTTAATGTTGTTGAGCTCGGAGATACTTTTACTGACAATCATATTATTAAAACTATATATTTACCTAATGGTATAATTCGATTCTCTTTTAATTGTTTTAGGAACTGTAAAAGACTTAAAGATATCTATTTCCCATCGACTGTGCTCTTTTCATACACGAGAAAAGGAAATGTTTATCCGTTAGAACAAGGTTTTTTTGATTTTCCATCTCATAAGCTGAGAAAAGTAAATATACATTGTGCACCAGGTTCACCTATTGATAAAGGATTTCAAAAGTCAAAAAAACAAGGGGTGCGAATAGTACCAAGTGATCACCTCATGGCAAGCGAAATATGTGGACGTAATATTGAACCGTATGCTTATTGTAGTTTTACAACAGAAGAAAGTGAAAGAATTGCAGGTATAATACGTGAACTAGAGAAATCTTTTTCGTGTAAACTCAAAGGAAGTTATACGTGGTCATTTATCGAGCCACACGAAGATCGACATGATACGTATTATTGTTTGGATGATCTTTTTATGTATAATTACACTCAAAAAACAGAAGATGAAAGGCAAAGAGATTTTGTGAATGCCTCGTGTTTCATCGCTTTTGTAAATAAAGCTTACATATGCAGCGATAGGATCAACGAATTGTTTATAGCTGTAAAAACAAACAAGAAAATCGCAGTGTATTTGTTAGAAAACTGCGACTTGCCTAAAGAACTTAATTCTCTTAACGATATGCATCAAATCAGATTTGATACTGGAACCGAAGATGAAAGGATTGTAAAGTTATCAAATTGGTTGTCTCAAAACGATTGTCGAGTAAAAAGTCAAATACCAGATTTTGATATTATTGTCAAAAACACAGGAATAGAAATACTAAAATATACTGGTTCTAAAAATCATGTCGTTATAGAGAATTCATACGGAGGAATCAAAGTTACCAAAATATGTAATGGTGCGTTTGCGTATTGTGATAGTATACTGACATTGTTTATTCCTAAAAGTGTTTTAGAAATTGAGGAAAAAGCATTTGAACATTGTGAAAACTACCTTACTGTATATTGCCACGAAAATTCTATAGCACATAATTTCTGTGTAAGAGAAAAAATTCCATTTCAACTTTTATAAGGTCGATATATACTTATTACAAATTTGGCACCCCATAAAATTCTGTGTAAATAATAATCCTTCAAGCAATAACAAAACGGCGGATTGCGGTGTAATCAGGCTTTCTGATTTGCCCCATGTCAACTTTTCTTTCCTGTCTGCGGAATTGTTATGCACGCCTTGCGTGAACAACATTTTGCGGACAGGAAATTCTATTCTCAGGGGCAAATCAAGCCGGTATTCTGTCCTCAAATATTATCGATAACTGGCTCAAAACAATATCCCAATTTCGACATCTTTGTGTCCAGCGTTCGACAATCTTTTGCGACGCTAAATACAACATTTTGCGCAGGCTGTCATCATTCGTGAATGACGGCTTGTTCTTCGTAATCTGCCTGAACTGACGGTTCAAACCTTCGATAATATTCGTTGTATATATTATCTTCCGAACCTCGGGCGGATATGCGAAAAACGTGGATAGAATATCCCAATTTTCTTCCCAACTTTTCACGCAGGAGGGATAAGTTTTGCCCCACTTATCCTTGAACAAAATCAGGTCGTTCATAGCCTCTTCCTCGCTGATAGCTTGATATACTTTCTTCAAGTCAGCCATCAACTCCTTGATATGTTTGTAGCTGACAAACCTTGTGCTTGAGCGTATCTGATGAATGATGCAACGCTGAATTTGTGCATTTGGAAAAGCCGCTTCAATAGCCTGTCTAAAACCTGTCAGACCGTCAACGCAGAACAGAAATACATCTTTAATTCCACGAGTTTTGAGCTCGTTCAACACATTCAACCAAAATTTACTGCTCTCATTTTCGCCAATCCATATGCCGAGAATATCTTTCTGACCGTCAAGATTGATTCCCAAAACTACATACGCAGCCTTCGTGATATACTGATGATTTTCCTTGACCTTGTAATGAATTGCATCCATAAAAACAAACGGATATACTGCTTCAAGAGGTCGATTTTGCCAAGCAGTCACATCGGGCATAATCTTCTCGCTGATTTTGCTGACAAGCTCGGGAGAGATTTCTACATCATACAGATTTTTGATTTGTTCGGAAATGTCACGCTGGCTCATTCCACAAGCATAGAGTGAGAGAATTTTCTCTTTCATACCGTCAGCATTGCGGTTGTATTTGCCGATTATTTTAGGTTCATATTCGCTGTTTCTGTCCCTCGGAACTTTGATTTCAAGCTCGCCCATCTGCGTTTTTACCGTCTTTTTCGAGTAGCCGTTTCTGTAATTTTTCGACTTTTTGCCACATTCATCATTCGACGTTCTTTCGCTTTTCTCATAGCCGAGTTCATCGGCAAGTTCACATTCCATAACCTCCTGAAGAATGTCCTTGAACATTTTTTTCATTGCTGTCATAACTTCATCTGTTGAGGTGAATTTTTGACTTCTTACAAATTCTCTCATCATTTCTGCCGGTGCTTTTTCCATTAAAAAACTTCCTTTCAAGCTTTAATTTTTCTATTTCCATTATTGCTTGAAAGGAAGCTTATTATTCACTTTTACACAAACTTTTCGGCGGTCTCGCGTAAATTATTTGTGATTTAACTTTAAAAGCAATTAATATGGGGCGTGTGAGTTTATGGCTCACACGCCCTAATCTTTTCTATTCACTTTTCCGTTTCCGATTCGGGAAGTACGCTTCCATCCAATCTATATACTCCTCCGGCGTTATTTTGCCGTCATAACATTCATCACGCTTGGTGATCGCCTGATAGCGCCACTTGTTAAATTCGTCCTCTTTCAGTTGATGAACCCGCACACGGGCGGCATAGCGCTTGTAGTATTTGTTGTAGATTGGAACCGCCTTATTGTCGGCGATTTTCGCCTTGTAGTTCTCCAACGCGGCAAGCTGCTGGCAGGTTCGGGTTTCTCCCTCGGCTATGCGGTCGCAGTAGTGCGTGTCATAATTACCTTTCATAATAAAGTATTTGCCGCAGCGCTTGCACTTTCGGAAGCGGACGTTTTGCTCCAGCATTTTTGTCAGCTCCAGCTCCAGCATATCTTTAATAGAACTGCAAACATATCTTGCGCTGATAAACATATGGTGCTGTAAAGTAAACAGAAGTGTGTTTGTGCTGATGCCGTACTTTTCCACAAACGCCTTTTGCTCGTTGGTAGGCGTGAAATTCAAATTCTTTAAGGCGTTAATGATCTCTTTGCCGGTTGTACCGGAAGGCATTTTGTCTCCGTCCATAATGTTATGAGAAGTTCTGAATTCTTCTTTTCTTTCAAAGGATGTAGGCATATCGTGAGCGCGTCTGTAGAGATGAAGCCGCTCGCTTGGGTATAAGCTGCCAAGGACTTCGGGATAAAAATCCTCGTCATAGCAAAACTCGATCAGCTTTAAAAACTCCTTTTGCAGCGCAAGCAGATAATTGCCGTAGCGTGCTATGCTTTTACTTGTATCGGTACTGCTTTTAATGAGAGGTGGAAATATCGCTGAATAGAGTGAAGCGTAAGCAATGTTATTGATTAAAGGAAAAGTAGTTTCGAAATCATTATATGTCCTCAGCGTCCACTCTTCGTCGGTCAGTTGATCAGGGTTCTTTTCTGTTTCATCTTCCGGTTTGCTATGATATCCTTCTTCCTCTCCGATACGCTCCAATAGGCTGAATACCGTATATAGTTTTTTAACCGGAGTCAGAAAATCGGCGTAAATAAAATCAAGGATACCCTCGCCGTAATTGAGCGTTACATTTGAGCCGCTCATAATATTGATCATAGCGTTTTTTAGTTTACCTGTATCATCAGCGAACGGTCCTGCTAAACCTGAGGCTCGAAAGTTGTATTTGCTCTTAAATTTTTCAAAGTATTCCTGACATTCTTTTAAATTATCTTTTTCATAATCTATTTCTTCCTCGGCAGACTCATACGCTTTGTATGAACTGCCGAGTTTTTTTGCTTGTTTTCTTTCGTCAGCTTCAATAAGCTCGCCTATATAATCGTCACGCTCCCAAGAGTCAACGACAATGTTGATGGTCTTCTTTTCGGGATAAAACTTTACCCTGTTATGGTAAAAGTCAAGACGTACATTCTTTGAATTAGAGCGCAATATGCGGTATTTATCGTATTCGGAGAGCTCCTTGTTCGGTTTGTTTTCTGCCATTTCATCACCGGCTTTTTAGAAAATATAAATCGCTCAAAAATTAGATAATAAACATCACTCTAATATATATCATACAAAACCGTTGAACTTTTGTCAAGTTGTCGCTATAATGCGTTTAGATAATTCAAACATCTGTTTTATGATTATCTAACAACAACTGAATGACCTTCTCAGAGATATCTCTCCCGGTGAAGTAGGCGACGATATAAGCGTACCAAGGGCGAGAAAAAACGACACAGCGCCGAAAAGGGTTGCCTGTCAGAGTCTGTTGGGGCAGAAAGGCAAAATACAAAACAAATAATCAGGAGGAACCAAAATGAAGAAATTTAACAACACCATCATTATCGGCATAGACCACGGCTACGGAAATATGAAAACGGCAAATTGCTGTTTTCCGACAGGCTTGATCGCCTATAACTGCGAGCCTTTATTCACTAAGGAACTGCTTGTCTATAACGGCAAATATTACTTGATTGGAGAAGAACACAAGGAATATATCTCCGACAAGTCCTTGGACGAGGATTTTTATGTGCTTACGCTTGCCGCTATCGCAAAAGAACTGAGCACGGAAAGTATTACCGAAGCTAACATCTATATCGCCGCAGGCTTGCCCTTGACTTGGACAAGCGGTCAAAAAGCTGATTTTTCTGCGTATCTTATGCGAAATAAGGAAGTCAGCTTTACATTCCATAAGCAGGAATACCACCTTCACATTGAAGGCGTGAGCATTTATCCGCAGGGTTATGCCGCTATTGCTCCCTACGCTTCCAAGCTGACGGGAGTAAACGTCATCGCAGACATCGGCAACGGCACAATGAACGTATTGTATATGGTCAACGGCAAGCCGAAGTCCGGCAAGATGTTTACCGAAAAATTCGGAACTTACCAATGCACACTCGCTGTCCGTGAAGCCTTTATGCAGCAAACGCAGCGGGAGCTGAATGACCATATCATCGAAGAAGTGCTGCGAACAGGCAAGGCTGATATTCCAAAATCAGACCTCGCTATTGTAAAAGCCGTTGCTGCGGAGTATGTCAACGGGATATTCCGCAGACTCAGAGAACACGGCTATGATGAAAACACAATGCGGCTTTGGGTAACCGGTGGCGGCGGTTGCCTGATCAAGAATTTCGGCAAGGTCAATTCAAAGAGAATCACCTTTGAAGAAGATATTTGCGCCGCTGCCAAAGGCTATGAATATCTTGCCAATGTTCAGCTTTTGGCAGGGATCGGATTATGAAGCCGTACACGCTGACGATTCGATTCAGGGAAACCGACGAATACGAAGCTGAGGTTGGCGCTTTTATGAGGGATTTGAGTAAGCACACAGATAAATCCAAAAACGGATTTATCATAGACCTTATCGGAGATTATATGAAGCGCTCAGAGCAGGAACAGCAGGAGGAAGCTATTATTGAAAAACTGCGCAAGATGATTCGTGAAGAACTTCAAGGCTTTGCAGTTGCAAATCCCGATTCAGAGGATAAATCGGAAATGACCGAGGACAAAGAAGCTGCTAACGCCGCAAGCGTGCTTGACGATTTAGAGCTGTTTTGCTGACAGCAAATCGTATGAAATATGCTGCCACCGCTGTTTTCAATCAAAATGTGACAGCATTTTTGACAGCACGTCATTTGTTGATGATTCAAGGTGCTTTGGCGGTTGCAATACCCTAATTCACTATCTTATCGAGCAGACCGTCTGTACCCCCACAAAGGGCGGACGGTAGGCTCGTCAGGGGGATTTGTTCCCCTGAAACCCTATTTTGAGAAGGAAGGTATATATATGACAGATACAAAAAAGCCAAACCGCAAACGCAAAATAGCGAAAAGGATTTGGCTGAATGAGATGGAAGAACGTGAGCTAAAAAGAAAAGCGAAAAAGGCAGGCGTTTCTCAATCAGGACTTGTCCGATCGCTCATACGGGGATATGAGCCGAAGGAAAAACCGGGCAAGGAATTATTTGAAGCGCTCCGCCAACTTTCCGCTATCGGTAACAATGTTCATCAACTCACAGCAAAAGCGAATGCGCTCGGATTTATCGACGCGCCTATGCTGCATAAAGAGGTCAGGGAATGGAGAGAGTTTCGTGCGGATATCGTGCGCCGTTTCATTTCGCCGGACGGAGGGTAAATATGGCAGTCAGTAAATTATGGGCGATAAATGAAGGCGGTCTGAGCAGGGTGCTTCAATACGCAGCTAATCCGAAAAAGACAAACAACAAACTCTACGTCAATGGTATCAACTGCGAACCGGAAACAGCCTATGAGGAGTTTACCGCAGTCAAGCACTCTTATGCCAAAACAGGCGGCATTGAAGCCTATCACGGTTATCTCAGCTTTAAGGAACAGGATATCACACCGGAGTTGTCGCTGAAAATCGGCACAGAATTTGCACAAGAGGTCTGGGGCAAACGGTTTCAGGTATTGGTTACCGTTCACACCGACACCGAACATCCTCATTGTCATTTTGTAATCAACTCCGTTTCATTTGTTGACGGCAAAAAACTTGGGGGAGAAGAAAAAGCGTGGTTCAAATTCAAACAGACAGCGGACAGATTATGCGAGAAATACGGCTTGTATTATAACCCGAAGCCGGTCAGAGGAAGAAGCTCGTCTTATCACTACAATCGTGAAAAGAAGGGTGAACCGACAAGATACTTACTCGCCCGTGAAGCGATGGAAAAAGCGCTGTTGCAATGCACCAACACGGCAGATTTACGATATACGCTCGCTAAACTCGGTTATGAGCTTACTATGAACAACAGGCGGAAATATTGGACAATCACGCCGAAGGGCTGTAAAAAGCCGATACGTCTTGTAAAACTCAGCGCTGATTACACGCCCGAAGGTATCCGCCACAGATTGGTGAACAACCGCTACGATCGACCGCCGCGTATTGATTACAGGCATTACCGACCAAAGCAATACAAGCTGCCTACTTGCGGCGATAGGATACTTCAAAGGACAAGCGGAATATACCGAATATATCTGTATTATGCGTTCAGGCTTGGCGTGATACACAGCTATCGCCGCCCTGATCCTGCAAAGCTGCATTGGATATTCAAGGAGGAGCTTGCTTATCTTGACCGGTTAAGCGAGGAAGTCAGGCTGATGGGCAGGGAGAAGATTTCCACCGATGTTGAGTTATTTGCGTACAAGCACAAGCTGGAGGATAAAATTCAGACATTTACCGATGAAAGGGCTGATTTACGGAAATACGCACGCCGTAAAATCAGCGCTGATGAAATAAAAGAAACCAAAGATAAAATAATGCATATTACAATTAATTTGAGAAAGCTCCGTCACGAGCTGAAGCTGTGCGAGCATATCGCAGAGCGGTCTAAGGTGATGGAGCAAGGCTTGGAGACTGTCCTTAACGACGAGCAAAAGACAAGGGCGAAGAACAAGAGCAGAGGATATGAACGATAAATTTAAAACGAAAGGAGATGGATTTTGATGAGCGATAGAGCGTTTCTAAAACTGCCGAGAGTATTGATCACAGAGCCGTTGCGGAGCAAGCTGTCTGATTCGGCAATCGTGCTGTATTCGTATTTGATCAGCTTGTATGAGTTGTCGGTCAGAAACGGAGAGAGATTTCGGGACGAAAACGGAAGGTATTATGTAGTGTGTCCCATCAGCACTGTTATGCGGCTGCTCAACTGCTGTAACAACAAAGCGGAAAGCGTGTATACGCAGCTTGAAAATCAAAATCTTATCTCCCGCAAACGGCAAGGACTCGGCAAGGCAAATTTGATATATGTGAATCCTATTGCGGAAAGTACCGCAACCTATGCGAAAAACGCACACGACCAATGCGAAAATATAGATTCTGCAAATGCAAAAATCACATTTGCGGAAATGGGAAAAACGCATACTATCAAGAATGATTATTATCAAAAAGACTTGAATAAAATCTATCCATCTATCAGCTGCGGGGATGCGATAGAGGATATTCGCAATCAAATTGAATATGATGTTTTGGCAGAACGCGGCTACGGCAGTGTGTTGGATGAAATCGTCAGTCTGCTTGCCGATACGGTGACATCCACCGCCGAAACTCTCAGAATAAATCAAATCAACATTCCGACAGACAAGGTTCGGTGGCGGCTCAAGCAACTGACTGCCGAACATATTGAATACGTTATCGGATCACTCGAAAAGAACACAACCGAAATAAAAAATATGAGAGCCTATCTGCTGACGGCTCTCTACAACTCTATTGATACTTT
>ERZ809296.1178-NODE-1178-length-32751-cov-8.120504_pt1 | contig 32751 bp, 26 predicted proteins | sample MGYA00520511_ERZ809296 | MGnify/ENA primary metagenome ERZ809296 (study PRJEB31576, sample SAMEA3212662) | Homo sapiens | biome: human-gut; feature: human gut; material: fecal | place: Sweden | collected 2012 ...
TAACACTTTATAATACCAGTTAGGTGTTAAAGAATTGTAGGTATCAAAATTCCAATTGATTTTTTATGGGAAGGCCTGGAACTTTCCGGAGATATTTATAATGACAGAGGTTCGGTGCTGCTTTTGAAACGGGGCGAAGTCCTGACACAGGACCGGTTAGATAAACTTTCCAAGTTTGAACGTGGTGGATATATTACAACCAGTGAGGAAACTTATCAGGAAATTCTCAACAGTGGAAAAGCACCAAGAGCTGCATTGCAGAGAGTATACGAAGAAGCAGTCGGCTATACAGCATTAAAAAACGATGTAGACAGTATTTTTTCTGTAACCAGAAATGCTTCCGAAATTAATATGGAAGCAACGGAGACTGTTACAAAGGATATTTTTACTAAGATTAAGGTATTGGATTTTCCTAAAATATTTCAGTGTATTGATGCACCGAGAGAGATGGATGAGAATTTGCAGCGCCATTCCCTGAACGTAGCATTTACCAATGGTGTTATCGGGCAGTGGCTGAAGCTTCCGGAACCGGTGATTAAAAAGCTGGTATGCGCCGGATTAGTGCACGATATCGGAAAGACGAAGATACCGGAAGAAATCTTAAATGCACCGAGAAGACTTACGGAAGAAGAATTTGAAATCATAAAAGCTCATCCCGTTTATTCATATGAGCTGCTTTGGGATAATGTAGATGAAGATATCCGGTTAGCGGCAAGACATCATCATGAGCGGCTGGATGGAAAGGGTTATCCGGATCAGATTGCAGGAGATGAGATTTCTCTGCTGGCAAGGATTACCGCCATTTCCGATGTGTATGATGCCATGATTTCCCAGAGAAGTTATAAGGAATCCATGATTCCTTTTGATGTGTTGGAGAAATTTAAAAAGGGCGAATTTCCGGGACTGGATGAACGCCTGGTAGACTTATTTGTGAAAAATATGGTGGAAAATTACCGGGATGTAAAGGTACAGATGTCCGATGGAAGAATCGGTGTGGTACGTTACATTCCACCAAATGACCTGAATCATCCGATTATCAACTGTAATCATGATGTCAGTCAGACAGATGATAAATGGTATTGCGTCTGCATTGCAAATCAGACAGGAAAATAGATTTTGCATAAATAAAAACCTCTTTACCAGAAAACTGGTAAGGAGGTTTATTGTTTATAGGCTTTGTTTCAGGCAGGTTTTGATATCATCGGGAGCATTGCTGATTGGCTTTATGTGGAAGGTATCGGTAAGATACTGCAGCACATTTGGACTGATGAAGGCAGGAAGCGTTGGACCTAAATAAATATCATGAATGCCAAGGCTTAAAAGGGCAAGCAGGTCAGCAACCGCTTTCTGTTCATACCAGGATATAATCAGTGACAGTGGAAGTCCGTTTACGTCTGTTTCAAAAGCATCTGCAAGTGCAGTAGCAATGCGGATGGCAGAGTAGACATCATTACATTGTCCCACATCCAAAAGACGTGGCAGTCCGGCTACTTCACCAAAATCTAGTTTATTGAAACGGTATTTTCCGCAGGCAAGCGTTAGAATCATACAGTCGGATGGAACCATTTGGGCAAAGTCAGTGTAGTAATTTCGTCCCGGACGGGCACCGTCACAGCCGCCGATAAGGAAGAAATGACGGATTTGTCCGCTTTTAACAGCTTCCACAAGCTGTGGGGCATAGCTTAAGGCAGCGTGGTGTCCGAAACCTACCAGAATCTCTTTTGCCGGCTGGTCTTCCTGGAAACCGCCAAGTTCAATTGCCTGTTTTATGATTTCACTGAAATCTTTGTCTCCATTTTCTTTCCGACCGACATGTTTCACACCATCCCAGCCTACTACATTCGTGCTGTAAATCCTGTCTTTGTAGGAATCTCTCGGGCGCATCAGGCAGTTGGTGGTCATCAGGATACAGCCTGGAATGTTGTCAAACTGTTTCTGCTGATCCTGCCAGGCTCCACCGAAGTTACCTACAAGATGAGAATATTTTTTCAGTCCATCATAACCGTGGCAGGGCAGCATTTCACCATGGGTATAGATGTTGATGCCGGTGCCTTCCGTCTGCTTCAACAGCATTTCCAAATCATTTAAGTCGTGGCCGGAGACAATGATAAATGGCCCTTTTTTAATAGTAACATTTACCTTATGCGGGGAAGGATTGCCATAAATAGTGGTATTGGCATCGTCCAGTTTTTTCATGACTTCAATAGCCATTTCACCGGTACGCATGGTCAGACGGATCAGGTCTTCGACAGTCAGCCGGTCATCGGTAATGGCTTCTAATGCCAGTATATAAAAGTCATCCACTTCATCACTGAAGTAACCTAATTCTCTTGCCTGATGACCATAGGCACTGATACCTTTTAAACCGTAGAGAATAGTTTGACGGAGGGAGCGGATGTCTGGGTCTAAGGATTTGTCATACATAATGCCCGCCATAGGAGCATCCTTTAACATATCCGTTTTTGAATCCGGCAGATGATAGGTGGCATGGAGTGTGGAATTCGAAATTTCACCTACCAAATTGTGAAGCTCTTCTTTGATTTGCTGTGATTGCCGGAGCAGTGCCACATGTACATCTGCATCAAAATTTACATTGGTAAGTGTCGTAAAAAGTACATTTTCAATAAAGCTTACAATCGATTTGTCCATATGTTGTCCCTGCTCCACCAGCACTTTTCCGTAGCAGCTGATTCCCTTTATCTGAAAAATAAGTAAATCCTGCAGGTTGGCAATTTCCGGTGTCTTTCCGCATACGCCAAGCTTTGTACAGCCTTTGCCACCGGCTGTCTGTTCACACTGATAGCAGAACATTTCATAATTTAAATCCATGTTATTTCCCATACGATAATCTCCTTTTATAGAAAATTTTTTGGACGATTGCGAAAAGATATATTTTTCTTTCAAAATTTTTACTATAGAAGGGTATTGGAAGTTTGCACCGAAATACCGTAGTTCTAAAAGGTATGTTTTGCTTGTGGCGATAAAAATAGTCTTTCCAATGTTTGACAGCAGAGCTGCATGGTTCGTCGATTACGGATGCATGGTAAGGGCTGTTAGGGGCACTTAGAATTTCATTCGTCCTTTGGCAACGCTGGCACAGGGATGTGCCAGCGAGGCGCAACTGAACATGGATGTGAATTTGCACCGGTTGCCGGAACATAAAACTTCAATACCGAAATTCTTAGTGCCCCTTGCAGGCGTTATGTTGCATCCGCAATTGACGGACAATACAGCTACGCAGTCAAAGCAACGGAAAGACAATTTACAATCAAGCAAAAAATACACTTTAAGAACTTCTGGCATTTCAGCACAAATTACTTCCAATGCCCTTCTATATTTAAAATTTTTGAAATAAATTCTTACGTTCTTTTTCATAATCGCCTAAGAAAAGTTTAGATATCGGCATTAGCATGAGCCGGGAAAAGGAATATTATGCATGAAGAAATAGAGTAGATAAAATAGAAAGTTGACAATGGAATAAAATCTGACTAAAATACTTAGGAACCGAACTAATTAGAAATAGTAATAAGTTTAAAGAAAGGAACAGATTTGCCATGGAAACAGGAAAGGTAATTAATAAAATATCCAACCGGCTCCGCAGACGATCTAAGAAAATACAGGAATCTATCGGAATCAGCGGAGCAAAGGGTAACATTTTAAATTATATTCTGGTGGAATCAGAAAACCATCCGGTATACCAGAAAGAGATTGAGGAAGAATTTGGCTTGCGTCCGTCTACTGCAACAGAGACTTTAAAGAATCTTGAGCAGGCAGAACTAATCTGCCGGGTGTCGGAATCAGAGGATGGAAGATATAAGAAGATTGTTTTTACAGAACAGGCGCGGAAGATTGAACATATTCTGCGAAAGGAAATTACGGAATCGGAAGAACTTTTATTACAGGGAATTACGGAAGAAGAAAGAAAAGAATTTTTAAGAATTGCAGAGAAGATGCTTCGGAATCTGGAATGAGAAATTTAAAGTTACAAGAGGTCGATGAGTGGCTTTGGAAAGCAGATTTTACCGGCAGAAAGGAAGGGTTACAATGGACGAAAATGAATTGATGGGCAGCATGAAGGTGTCGAAGGCAGTAGCAAAGATGGCAATTCCGAGTGTCATCAGCAGTCTGGTTACTGTCGTTTATAATATGGCGGATACGTTTTTCGTAGGGCAGACAGGGGATCCGTTGCAGGTGGCTGCGGTCAGTCAGACGAATCCGATTTTTATATTATTTATGGCATTTGCCAATATGTTTGGTATGGGCGGAAGCGCAGCGGCATCTATGGCATTGGGCGAAAAGAAGGAAAAAAGAGTAAAGCAGGTTTCTTCTTTTATTACCTATGCATCACTTATCGTGGGAATTGTTTTTGCTGTAATTTTACTGGATGGAATGCAGCCGGTTTTACAATTGTTTGGAGCAGATGCAGATACTTATGAACTGGCGAAAGGATACACAACATACATTTCTTATGGTGCACCGTTTATTATCTGGTCTGCGGCAGCAAGCTTTGTTGTGCGTGCGGACGGAGCCAGCCGGGAAGCTATGACAGGAAGTATGATAGGAACCGTGGCCAATATTATTTTAGACCCGATATTTATCAGTGGATTTGGTATGGGTGCAGCAGGCGCAGCCATTGCAACGACTATTGGAAATATAATGGCGAGTGTATATTATCTTTGGTATTTCTGTAGAAAGAGCAGGAACATGTCTATGGCATTCCGGTATTTTAAATGTGGGGACAGAATTCTGTCCCAGGTATGCTCGGCAGGACTTCCAACAGCTATTTTTTCTGCATTGATGAGCATTTCTACGATTATTTTAAACCAGATTCTGGTGGCATATGGAAATGCACCGGTAGCGGCTATTGGAATTGTATTTAAGGCAAATATGTTTATCACATTTTTACAGATGGGACTGGCAAATGGAGTACAACCGTTATTAGGCTATAGTTACGGTGCAGGGAACAGGGAGCGTTTTATTGCAGTGGAACGTTATACGAAGAAATGCTGTCTGATTGTAGGTGTATTGGCGACAGCACTGTTTTTCTTTTTCCGGGAGCCGATTATCCGCCTGTTTATTTCTGATACAGAGGTCATAAATTATGGTGTGGAAATGCTGATTGCTTATATGATTTCCGGTCCGGTCATTGGCATTTTATTTATGAATATGAACTGTATGCAGTCTACCGGAAATGCACTTCCGGCAACGATTCTTTCTATATTGAGACAGGGCGTACTTTTGATTCCGGTGCTTTACGGCTTGAATGCATTGCTCGGTCTGCACGGTGTTATCTACGGACAGGCACTGACGGATTATGTGGCAGTTCTCCTTTCTATTGTAATCTGGCGGTGGAAACGCAGGAAAACTTTATAAGAGAAAGCGGTCAGGTTGCCTTTTTCACAGGTTGGTGCTATGCTGACGATAGTAGATTGGCAGAGTAAGTGGAGGAGAAGGCATGGAGCAGAATGTTCAGAAAGCAGAACAGATGAAATACCGGCTGGCAGATGCCATGAAGCAGTGTATGGCGAAGATGCCGATAGAACGGATTACAGTGCGGCAGATTGTGGAACTGAGCGGAACGACAAGACAGACATTTTACCGTCATTTTCAGGATAAATATGATCTGATAAACTGGTATTTTGACAAAATTTTAGCAGAATCCTTTGAACATATGGGAGAGGGAAAGACGGTATATGAGGGGCTGGTAAAGAAATTTGAATATATTGAGCAGGAAAAATTATTTTTCCGGGCTGCATTTAAATCAGACAGCCAGAACTGCTTAAGAGACCATGATTTTGAACTGATTACCCGGTTTTATACGGATAAGATAGAAAAGAAATCAGGACAGAAATTATCGGAGCATCTTCATTTCCTTCTGGAAATGTATTGCCAGGGTTCAGTTTATATGACAATTCAGTGGGTGCTTGGAAGAAAGAAGACTACACCAAGGGAACTGGCAAAGGCACTGACGGAAGCGGTGCCGGCGGAACTGAAAGCGGTATTTGAAAAATTGCAGATGATATAGTGGTGAAGGATGATGATTGAGAGTGGAATTTGCCCATGACAGATATTGAAAAATCAAGTGACAGAGTTGGCTTTTTGTAACTTTTTATTTGTCGCTTTCATTGGTAAAATAGAGGTATCAATAAAGGACAAAGGAGAAGATAAAATGGCAAACAGAATTATGTTAAACGAGACTTCCTACCATGGCGCAGGAGCAATTAAAGAAATCGCAAACGAGGCAAAGGCAAGAGCATTTAAGAAAGCATTTGTCTGTTCCGACCCGGATTTGATTAAGTTTGGTGTAACATCCAAAGTAACCGATGTATTGGATGAAGCAGGACTTGCTTATGAAATCTATTCAGATATTAAGGCAAATCCTACCATTCAGAACGTACAGCATGGTGTGGAAGCATTTAAAGCATCAAAAGCGGATTATATCATTGCAATTGGTGGTGGTTCTTCTATGGATACATCAAAAGCAATTGGTATCATTATTGCAAATCCGGAATTTGAGGATGTCAGAAGCTTAGAGGGTGTAGCTCCGACAAAGAAGCCTTGTGTTCCGATTATTGCTGTACCGACAACAGCCGGAACTGCAGCAGAAGTTACCATTAACTATGTGATTACAGATGTAGAGCGTAAGAGAAAATTTGTATGTGTAGACCCGCATGATATGCCGGTTATCGCAGTAATTGACCCGGAGATGATGTCATCTATGCCAAAGGGACTGACTGCTTCCACCGGAATGGATGCACTGACACATGCCATTGAAGGATATACTACAAAGGCTGCATGGGAAATGACAGATATGTTTCATTTGAAGGCGATTGAAATTATCAGCAGATCTTTAAGAAGTGCAGTTGCAAATGAAAAAGAAGGCCGTGAAGGAATGGCATTAGGACAGTATATTGCAGGAATGGGATTTTCTAATGTAGGACTTGGAATTGCACATTCCATGGCACATACATTAGGTGCTGTATATGATACTCCACATGGAGTTGCCTGTGCAATGATGCTTCCAATCGTAATGGAATACAACGCAGAATGCACTGGTGAGAAATATCGTGAGATTGCAAGAGCAATGGGTGTAAAAGGCGTTGATGATATGTCTGTAGAAGAATACAGAAAGGCAGCCATTGATGCGGTACAGCAGTTATCTGTAGATGTTGGAATTCCAACAAAATTAGAGGCGTTAAAGGAAGAAGACTTAGAATTCCTTGCAGAATCCGCTTTTGCTGATGCCTGTGCACCGGGCAATCCAAAGGATACAAATGTAGAGGATTTGAAAGTTTTATTCCGTAAACTGATGTAATCAGAAACTTGGAAAATATATGATAGAAGAAAAAGATAACAGACTCCCGGAGCATCGGAAAAACGATGTTCCGGGAGTTCTTTATGAAAAATTTATTTGCGTCTGATAGGATGGAACCGTATAATGAAATTGGATTGATATTCAATAGAGCATACTTTGTGAAGGGTTTGAGAGAGGAATCGGAAACAAAGGAGGCTATTAATCTGAACAGCGAAATTACAAATGCAGTAAAAGCTGCAAGAAATCGGGCACAATATGATGAATGTGCCAAAAGACTCTTAGGACAAAAAAGTATTCTGGCGCATATTTTGGTGAATACTGTGGATGAATTTAAAGGTATGAATCCCAAGGATGTGATACCGTATATTGAAGGAGAACCACAGGTTGGTGTTGTGCCCATAGAACCGGGACTTACAAATGCAAGCGATATGGCAGGACATATTGGCGGATTTAATTCAGAAAATGCAGAAATAAATGAAGGAACGGTCAGGTTTGATATTGTTTTTTATGTGCGCATGAGAGATGGAATTTCTCAAATTATAGTAAATATTGAAGCTCAGAAGAACAAACCTGTTACATATAAAATATTGAACCGGGCGATATTCTATGTAAGCAGGCTTATTTCATCCCAAAAGGAACGTGATTTTTGGCATTCGGATTATGATGACATAAAACGGGTATTTAGTATCTGGATTTGCATGAATATGGATATGAATTCGATGAGTTATATGCATCTGATGAAAGAAGATATCGTAAATGAATATGACTGGGAAGGAAATATAGACCTTTTGAATATTGTATTGCTTGGTGTAACAAATGAAGTTCCCAAAAGAGAGAAACGCTATGAGCTGCATCGGCTGATAAGCACACTTTTGTCAAATGAAATAGAAGCAGAAGAAAAATTAAATATAATAGAACTGGAATATCAGATTCCGGTAAGTGAAGAATTGAGAGAGGAAGTGAACCTGATGTGTAATCTGAGTGAAGGAATAGAAGAAAGAGCAGCAGAAAAGGCTGCAGAAAAGACATTAAGAGAAACAAATAAAAAAGTAATTACCAATATGCACAGGAAGGGCTATACCTTAGAACAGATAGCAGAGATTGTGGAAATCAAACCGGAGGAAGTAGGAAAAATCATAGAAGAAGAATCTATGTCAGTATAGAATAGAGAGAGGAAAAGAAAAATGGCAGCACAGTTAGCTTTTGCAAGTGATTATATGGAAGGAGCTCATCCGGCAATTCTCAAGAAGTTAGCGGAGACAAATCTGATAAAAAGTGCCGGATACGGACTGGATGAATATTCGGAAACTGCAAGGGAAAAGATTCGGAAGGCTTGCAATGCACCGGAGGCAGAGGTGCATTTTCTGGTGGGAGGAACGCAGACCAATGCCACGGTAATTGGTGCCCTGTTAGCATCCTGTCAGGGAGTGATTGCGGCAGAGACCGGACATGTCAGTTCCCATGAGGCAGGAGCTATTGAAGCGGGTGGACATAAAGTATTGACGATTCCGCAGACAGACGGAAAAATCAGCGCAGAAAAGGTAGAAGAAGTCTTAAATACATTTAAAGAGGATGGCAACCGTAATCATATGGTGATGCCGGGAATGGTATACATTTCCCAGCCGACAGAATATGGAACCTTATATAACCGGCAGGAATTAGGAGCATTAAGTAAAGTATGCCGCAGCAATGGTATTCCACTTTATTTAGATGGAGCAAGACTGGCTTATGCACTGGCATGCCCGGCGAATGATGTGACATTAGAAGATATTGCAGCATGCTGTGATGCCTTTTATATCGGAGGAACAAAATGCGGTGCATTGTTTGGAGAGGCAGTGGTATTTCCGAAGCCAGGACTTATTCCGCATTTCTTTACCATTATAAAACAGCATGGAGCACTGCTTGCTAAGGGACGGATACTTGGCATCCAGTTTGATGTCTTATTTGAAAATGATTTGTATGAGCATATCGGAGAGCCGGCAATTGCAGCGGCAGATAAGATTCGGGAAGGCTTAAAGGAAAATGGAATTGAGCTTTATCTGGATGCTCCCACCAATCAGGTATTTTGTGTGGTAGACAATGCATTTATGGAAAAGCTTGCGCAAAAAGTTGAATTCAGCTTCTGGGAGAAAAAGGATGAGACTCACACGGTAATTCGTTTTGCAACCAGTTGGGCAACGACAATGGAAGACGTAGATGAACTGATAAGATGGATTGAACAGAAGAAAAATAGAAATTAACAAAAATTGTCTGAAAATTTTAGCACTCACCTCTTGACAGTGCTAATAATGCGTGCTATATTTATGCTTGGAAACAGAAATAACAGGAATTCGTTCATAGCACAGTGGGAAATGAGGTGAAAGATATGAACATTCAGAAATTTACACAGAAGTCAATGGAAGCAATCCAGGATTGCGAAAAATTAGCATATGAATATGGCAATCAGGAAATCGAGCAGGAACATCTTTTAGTGGCATTACTGCAGCAGGAAGATGGACTGATTTTAAAACTGATTGAGAAAATGGAAATCCAGAAGGAGCATTTTGTAGACAATGCAATCCGCCATCTGGAAGCAAGAACCAAGGTGTCCGGCGGCCAGGTTTATGTCGGCCAGGCATTGAATAAGGTATTGATTAGTGCAGAGGATGAGGCAAAGCAGATGGGAGATGATTATGTCTCCGTAGAGCATCTGTTTTTATCCTTGTTAAAATATCCGAACCCTGCATTAAAGGAAATTTTTAAGGAATATGGTATTACAAGAGACCGTTTCCTGCAGGCACTGTCTACGGTGCGTGGCAACCAGCGTGTGACCTCCGATAATCCGGAAGCTACTTATGATACCTTAAATAAATATGGTTATGATATGGTAGAGAGGGCGAGAGACCAGAAGCTGGATCCGGTCATCGGACGAGATGCAGAAATCCGGAATGTAGTGCGTATTTTGTCCCGTAAGACGAAAAACAATCCGGTACTGATTGGCGAACCCGGTGTAGGTAAAACCGCAGTTGTAGAGGGACTGGCACAACGGATTGTACGTGGTGATGTTCCGGAAGGATTAAAGGATAAGAAGCTCTTTGCACTGGATATGGGTGCATTGGTAGCCGGAGCAAAATACCGTGGTGAATTTGAGGAACGTCTGAAAGCAGTATTGGATGAAGTAAAGAAATCCGAAGGACAGATTATTCTCTTTATCGATGAGCTGCATACCATTGTCGGTGCAGGAAAAACCGATGGAGCCATGGATGCCGGACAGCTTTTAAAACCAATGCTTGCCCGTGGAGAACTGCATTGTATCGGTGCTACCACATTGGATGAGTACCGGGAATACATTGAAAAGGATGCCGCATTGGAACGAAGATTCCAGCCGGTTATGGTAGACGAACCAACGGTAGAAGATACTATTTCTATCCTGCGTGGATTAAAGGAGAGGTATGAAGTATTCCATGGAGTAAAGATTACCGACAGTGCACTGGTTTCCGCAGCAGTGCTTTCGAACCGTTATATCTCAGACCGGTTCTTACCGGATAAGGCAATTGACCTGGTGGATGAAGCCTGTGCACTGATTAAGACAGAGCTTGATTCCATGCCGACCGAGTTAGACGAACTGAACCGTCGTGTCATGCAGTTAGAGATTGAAGAGACTGCATTGAAAAAAGAGGATGACCGTCTGAGCCAGGAGCGTCTGGCAGACTTACAGAAAGAGTTAGCAGAGCTTCGGAGTGAGTTCCAGAATAAGAAGGCACAGTGGGACAACGAGAAGAAATCCGTAGAGAAAGTCCAGAAGCTGCGTGAGGATTTGGAAAGCCTGAAAAATGAAATCCAGCAGGCAGAGCAGAGCTATGATTTAAATAAAGCGGCAGAATTAAAATATGGTAAGCTGCCGCAGTTACAGCAGCAGTTGGAAATTGAAGAAGAGAAAGTCAAAGGTGAAGATTTATCACTGGTACATGAAAGTGTCAGCGAAGAAGAAATCGCAAAGATTATCTCCCGCTGGACCGGAATCCCGGTAGCCAAACTGACTGAGAGCGAACGAAATAAGACACTGCACCTTGATGAAGAACTGCATAAACGTGTCATTGGACAGGACGAGGGCGTTACCAAGGTAACAGAAGCAATCATCCGTTCCAAAGCCGGAATCAAAGACCCGAGCAAGCCAATCGGTTCTTTCCTGTTCTTAGGACCAACCGGTGTAGGTAAGACAGAGCTTGCCAAAGCATTAGCAAGCTGCCTTTTCGATGATGAATCCAATATGGTCCGTCTCGATATGAGCGAGTATATGGAGAAATATTCCGTTTCCCGTCTGATTGGAGCACCTCCTGGATATGTAGGCTATGATGAAGGTGGTCAGCTGACGGAGGCAGTCCGCCGGAAACCGTATTCCGTAGTCCTCTTTGATGAGGTGGAAAAAGCACATCCGGATGTCTTTAATGTACTGCTTCAGGTACTGGATGACGGACGAATTACCGATTCCCAGGGACGTACCGTAGACTTTAAGAATACCATTATTATCATGACTTCTAACTTAGGCTCCATGCATCTGTTGGAGGGCATTGACGAAAATGGCGAGATTCGTCCGGAAGCAGAAGAAGCTGTCATGGAAGAACTGAAGGGTAACTTCCGGCCGGAATTTTTAAACCGTCTGGATGAAATCATTATGTTCAAGCCGTTGACCAAAGACAACATCGGCAACATTATCAAGTTACTGATGGAAGATCTGAATAAACGTCTTGCAGACCGTGAACTGAAAGTGGAACTGACAAAGGCTGCCGAGGATTATATTACTGAGAAAGGTTATGACCCGGTATATGGTGCAAGACCGCTGAAACGTTTCCTGCAGAAATATGTGGAGACATTGGCAGCAAAATTGATTCTTGCAGATAAAGTCAGAGAGGGAGATACCATTCTTATCGACCTTACCGATGGAGAACTGACTGCAAGCGCAAAACCGGCGACCGCCTGAAATGGTTCAAGCCTGACATAATAAGAAATGCCGTTGCTGCATATATTGTCAGGAGAGCAGAAAAGTAACGGTGTAAAATGAGTCGAATCCGAAAAGCATTGATATGGATGAATCTGGCACTGGCGGTATTGGTAATTGCCGCCGGAGCCTGTCGGATCCGTGTCAATCATCTGGCAAGTGCAGAGAGCATGAACACAAAGAAAACAAGTGGAATAAAAGAGGTTGCATTGACATTTGACGATGGACCAAGCCCGGAATGTACGAAAGATTTACTGGAAGGGCTGAAGGAGCGCAATGTCAAAGCAACCTTTTTTGTAATCGGAGAGAAAGCAGAGGCATATCCGGATTTGATAAAGAAAATTCAGGATGATGGGCATATCATAGGAAATCATTCCTATACCCATGTGAACCTTGGCATCTTATCGAAGAAAGATGCCTGTGAGCAGATTCGAAAGACCAATGATGCCATTTATCAGATTACCGGGGAATATCCGCAGTTTTTGCGTTCTCCTTTCGGAAGCACCCAGAAGAATCTGGACTGTCAGATGAATATGATAGAGGTGCTCTGGGATGTAGACCCAAGGGACTGGGAGGTGCAGAATAAGGAAAAAGTCGTCAATAAAGTAATGACGGATGTCAAAGATGGTGATATTATTTTATTACATGACGGTTATGACAGCAGTATGCTGGCAGCCTTTGAGATTATTGACCGGCTGCAGGCACAGGGTTATGAATTTGTAACGGTAGATAAGCTGATATTTGAGTTACCTTGAGAAAAAAGAATGTTTCAATGGATTTTTTGCGTGTTTTCACTGGAAAATCGAGAAAAAATACCAGAATAGACTTGTCAAAAGACAAAAATTAAGGTATGGTATCTTAGGATGAAATGAATTATTTTAAAGCTCAAATGTCATTTTGGAACCAAAAAAGTATAAAAATGAAGAAAAATAAGAGTAAAAATGCAAGATTCGTTTTGAAATTATGCAAGGAGCAAAAATGGATTTATTTGATTACATGCGGGAACAGAATATGGAAAAAGAGTCTCCCCTTGCGGCAAGACTTCGTCCCACGACCTTAGACGAAGTAGTCGGGCAGGAACATATTATCGGAAAGGACAAGCTGTTATATCGTGCCATTAAAGCAGATAAGTTAAGTTCTATTCTTTTCTATGGACCGCCGGGAACCGGAAAGACCACGCTGGCAAAAGTGATTGCCAATACCACCAGTGCTGAATTCCTTCAGATGAATGCTACATCTGCAGGAAAGAAGGACATGGAGGAAGTGGTGCAGCAGGCAAAGAACAATCAGGGAATGTATGGAAAGAAAACGATTCTTTTCATCGACGAGATTCATCGTTTTAATAAAGGACAGCAGGACTACCTTCTGCCTTTTGTAGAAGACGGAACGATTATCCTGATTGGTGCCACAACGGAAAATCCATATTTTGAAGTCAATGGAGCTTTACTATCCCGTTCCATTATTTTTGAACTGCATGCACTGGAAAAAGAAGATATTAAGAAGCTTTTGGTGCGGGCAGTTACTGATAAGGAAAAAGGAATGGGTGCATATCAGGCAGTCATCGATGAGGATGCACTGGAATTCATGGCAGATGTAGCCAATGGAGATGCAAGAGCAGCCCTTACCGCCATTGAACTTGGAATCTTAACCACACCACGAAGCGAAGACGGACTTATCCATATTACAATCGATGTGGCACAGGAATGTATCCAGAAGCGTGTAGTGAAATATGATAAGGCAGGCGATAATCATTATGATACGATTTCTGCATTTATCAAAAGTATCCGTGGAACAGACCCGGATGCAGCCCTTTATTACCTCGCAAGAATGTTATATGCAGGAGAAGATATCCGTTTCATCGCAAGAAGAATCATGATCAGCGCGGCAGAGGATGTTGGTACAGCAGACCCGATGGCATTGAATGTAGCGGTTTCTGCAGCACAGGCAGTAGAACGCATCGGTATGCCGGAGGCACAGATTATTCTTGCAGAAGCAGTTGCCTATGTGGCAAGTGCACCAAAGAGTAATGCATCCTATATGGGACTGAATCGTGCGATGGATGCGGTAGAACATACCAAAACGGCACCGATACCAAATCACTTAAAGGATGCACATTACAAATCCGCCGGAAAATTAGGACATGGTCTGGGTTATCTTTATTCCCATGATTACCCGCATCACTATGTCAGACAGCAGTATCTTCCGGACGGGCTGACGGATTCGGTATTTTATGAGCCGACCGACAATGGAAAAGAAAAAGAAATCGCCCAGTGGCTTCACTGGTTAAAAGAAAATGATGAATGATACAGGAGGAAGGAATAAGATGCAGTCTTATCAGGAAATGTCAAAAGAAGAATTGTATAAGGTAAAGGAAGGTCTTGAAAAAGAGTATGCAAAATACAAGGGAATGGGTCTTTCTTTAAATATGGCAAGAGGAAAGCCGGCAGCAACCCAGCTCGACCTTGCTATGCCAATGCTGGATGTATTAAACAGCAGCAGTGAATTAATTGCAGAAGATGGTACAGACTGTAGAAACTATGGAGAATTAAAAGGAATTCCGGAAGCAAGAAAATTAATCGCAGATATCGTAGGAAGCACACCGGATCATGTCTTTGTATACGGTAATTCCAGTTTAAATGTTATGTACGATACCGTATCCCGTTCCTTTACCCACGGTGTCATGGGAAGCACACCATGGTGCAAACTGGATAAAGTAAAATTCTTATGTCCGGTACCGGGCTATGACCGTCATTTCGGAGTGACAGAATTTTTCGGTGTAGAAATGGTAAATGTACCGATGACTTCCGAAGGACCGGATATGGATATGGTAGAGCGTCTGGTAAGCAGCGATGATTCCATTAAAGGAATCTGGTGTGTACCAAAATATTCCAATCCTCAGGGAATCACTTATTCCGATGAAACTGTCCGCCGTATGGCAGCATTAAAGCCGGCAGCAGAAGACTTCCGTATTTACTGGGACAATGCCTATGTAGTACATCATCTCTATGAAGATGAGCAGGATGACCTTTTAGATATCATCAGCGAATGTGAGAAAGCCGGCAACCCGGATATGGTATATGAATTCTGCTCTACATCAAAGGTAAGCTTCCCGGGAAGCGGTATTGCAGCAATCGTAACATCCAAGGCAAACCTTGACTTCATTGAAAAACAGTTTACGATGCAGACCATCGGACATGATAAGATTAATCAGCTTCGTCATGTACGTTATTTCAAAAATATTGACGGAATCAATGCACATATGATGAAACAGGCAGCAATTATGCGTCCGAAGTTTGAAATGGTAGAAAGAACATTGCAGGATGAATTAGGCGAGCGTGGAATCGGTTCCTGGATTAGCCCGAAGGGTGGATACTTCATCTGCTTTAATACTTTACCGGGATGTGCAAAGAGTGTTGTTGCCAAAGCAAAAGAAGCAGGCGTTGTTCTGACACCGGCAGGAGCACCTTTCCCTTATGGAAAAGACCCGGAGGATTCTGTTATCCGTATTGCACCAAGCTTCCCGACTATGGAAGAACTTGAGACAGCAACTAAAATTTTTGTACTTTGCGTCAAACTTGCAAGCGTAGAAAAACTGCTTGCAGAATAGAAAGAATCATATGAAACAGGAAAAAAGACAGGGAATTTTATTTATTATAGGAGCAGGCTTCTTCTTTGCACTGATGACATTTTTTGTCCGGCTGTCAGGAGACCTGCCTACGATGGAAAAGGCTTTTTTCCGAAATGCAGTAGCTGCCGTTGTGGCAGCTTTTCTGCTCATCCGGGCAAAAGAGCCATTCTATGCACCAAAAAAAAGCTGGGGCGGACTCTTCATGCGAAGCTTCTGCGGAACGGTAGGATTAATCTGTAATTTCTATGCCATTGACCGGCTGAATATTGCAGATGCCAATATGTTAAATAAGTTATCGCCTTTCTTTGCAATTATTATGTCAACCTTTATCTTAAAGGAAAAGGCAAATAAAGTAGAATGGGGAGCAGTCGTGCTGGCATTTACCGGAGCACTGCTTGTCATTAAGCCATCCTTTGATATACAGTTTGTTTACGGACTGATTGGAGCACTGGGCGGACTGGGTGCAGGAATTGCTTATACCTATGTGCGTAAATTAGGGAAAATGGGAGTGAAGGGACCGGTTATCGTCCTTTGTTTTTCACTCTTTTCCTGTGTTGTCACATTGCCGTTTTTCATCATCGGATATAAGCCTATGAGCATGACACAGTTTGTCTGCCTTATGCTGGCTGGCGTATGTGCAGCAGGCGGACAGATCTGCATTACCACAGCATATACGAAAGCACCGGCAAAAGCGATATCTGTTTTTGATTACACCCAGATTGTCTTTGCGGCACTTCTTGGCATTCTGTTCCTGAATCAGATACCGGATGTCCTCAGTATTGCAGGCTATATTGTAATCATTGGAACTGCCATATTTAAGTGGCAGTATAATATGAAATACGACACCTAGAAAAGGGAACTGGAAAAGATATCTGAAAATGCACTTTTTTACGGTAATGCGTAAAAATACTGTTGCGTTGAATCAGGCTATCACTTATAATGATACTCAAAGTAAATTTATTGGGCGATTGCGAAATTGGATAACCAGTCTTTCAAATTTTTCTATAGAAAGGGCATTGGAGTCTGCACTGAAATCCCGTAGTTCTAAAAGGTATATTTTGCTTGATGCGATAAAAACAGTCTTTCCAATGTTTGACATCGTCGCTGCATTGTTCGTCAACTTCAGATGCATGATAAGGGCTGTTAGGGGCACTTAGAATTTCGTCTGTTCTTTGGCAACGCTGGCACAGGGACGTGCCAGCGAGGCGCAATTGAACATGGATGTGAATTTGCGCCGGTTGCCGGAATGTACGATGTCCATGCCGAAATTCTTAGTGCTCCTTGCAGGCTTTATGCCGCATCTGCAGTTGGAGGACAGTACAGCGACCCCGTCAAAGCAACGGAAAGACAGTTTACAATCAAGCAAAACATACACTTAAGAACTGCTGGCATTCCAGTACAAATAACTCCAAATCCCCTTTCATAGCAAAATTTTGAAAGAAAAGCTGTCCCCTTTCGCAATCGCCTAAAGAAAATCACATAGAGAAGGAGAAGAAACATGTATACATTAGAAGATATTCAGGCAGTGGACATGGAAGTTGCAGATGCCATTACCAAAGAATTTGACCGTCAGAACAGCCACATTGAGCTGATTGCATCTGAGAACTGGGTAAGTCCGGCAGTAATGTCAGCAATGGGCAGTGTAATGACTAATAAATATGCAGAAGGCTATCCGGGAAAGAGATATTACGGCGGATGTGACTGCGTTGATATTGTAGAGAACCTGGCAATTGAGAGAGCAAAAGAGCTGTTTGACTGTGACTATGTAAATGTACAGCCACATTCCGGTGCACAGGCAAACATGGCTGTACAGTTTGCTATTTTAAAACCGGGTGATACCGTAATGGGAATGAACTTAGACCATGGTGGACATTTAACACACGGAAGTCCGGTAAACTTCTCCGGAACATATTTCCATATTGTGCCTTATGGTGTAAATGATGAAGGCTTCATTGACTATGACAATGTTATGCAGATTGCAATGGAATGTAAGCCAAAGATGATTATTGCAGGTGCATCCGCATACGCAAGAACCATTGATTTCAAGAAATTCCGTGAAATTGCAGATGCCTGTGGTGCAGTTCTTATGGTTGATATGGCACATATCGCAGGACTTGTTGCAGCAGGACTTCATCCAAGCCCAATCCCATATGCAGATGTTGTAACAACAACAACCCATAAGACCTTAAGAGGACCAAGAGGCGGAATGATTCTCTGCAATCAGGAAGCAGCAGATAAATATAACTTTAATAAGGCAGTATTTCCGGGAATCCAGGGTGGACCTTTAATGCATGTCATTGCAGCAAAGGCAGTCTGCTTAAAAGAAGCGTTACAGCCGGAATTCAAGGTATATCAGCAGGGTATTATTGATAATGCCCAGGCACTTTGCAAGGGATTATTAAGCCGTGATATCAAGATTGTATCCGGCGGAACTGACAACCATCTGATGTTAGTAGACCTTACTAATTATGATTTGACAGGTAAGGCAGTAGAAAAATTATTAGATGCTGTAAACATCACATGTAATAAGAATACCATTCCGAATGATCCGAAGTCTCCATTCGTAACCAGCGGCGTTCGTCTTGGTACTGCAGCTGTTACATCAAGAGGCATGAATACAGAAGATATGGACAAGATTGCAGAGGCAATTGCTATGATGATTAAAGAGGGCGAGGCAGCTTCTGAGAAAGCAAGAGCAATTGTAGCAGAATTAACTGCAAAATATCCTCTGAAATAAATCGTAAAAATTTTTGTCGGGAAATTAATGATTTCTTAAGAAATCTTAGGAATTATCCACGCTGTATTTCGAATAAGAAAATGATAAAATAGTCGTAAAGTAGGAAAGCTTTACGGCTATTTTTTTCGAAGTCAGGCACCCATAAAAAGCTGCCAATGGCAGTTTCTACAGGTAAAAGGCAGGAAAAAGGAATTATTCAGGAGGAGACAGATGAGCAAAAAGAAGGTAGGCATTATTATTGGAGTTATTGCAGCGGCAGTAGTTGCAGCCGGAGTAGGATTCTATTTCCTAAAGGGAAGAAGCAGCGGTGGAAATTCTGCAGACAAGGTATATGTAGAAAAAGTATCTGCAATTATGAACCAGTCAGCAGGAATCAATAATCGTTACAGTGGTGTGGTAGAACCACAGGAGACCTTAGAGATAAATAAGGATTCCGAACGTAAAGTAAAGGAAGTATACGTTTCTGTTGGTGATGAAGTAGAAGAGGGAACCGTATTATTTTCTTATGATACAGAAGAACTGCAGATGCAGATAGACCAGGCAAAGCTTGAGATGGAAGGCATTGCAAATGACATTTCCAATTCAAATGCACAGATTGCAGAATTGCAGAAAGAAAAAGCAAGCGCACCGGAAGACCAGCAGTTTGAATATACCACACAGATTCAGACACTGCAGACTTCCATTAAGCAGTCAGAATACAACAAGAAAAGCAAACAGGCAGAGATTGACAAATACCAGAAATCCATCGACAACTCAGAAGTAACCAGTAAGATGGCTGGTGTTGTAAAAGAAATCAATGAAAACGGGGTGGATCCCAATGGAAATACTGCAGCATATATGAAAATATTAGCGACAGGCGAGTACCGTGTAAAAGGAACAATTGATGAGACTTCTGTAGGAACAATTTCAGAGGGAACACCGGTTATTTTACGTTCCAGATTAGATGAGACGCAGACCTGGACAGGAAGTATTTCCAAGATTGATACTGAAAGCACCCAGACGGACAGTAATTCTTCTTATATGTATGATGGAGGCAGTTCTGGAGATTCTGCGTCTAAGTATTCATTCTATGTTACTTTGGACAGTACAGACGGACTGATGTTAGGACAGCATTTATATATAGAGCCGGATTACGGACAGGGCGAGATTGAAGAAAAGGAAGGAGTCTGGCTGTACGGCTATTATATTGTGCAGGATGATGGAGACCCATATGTATGGGCAGCAGACAAGAAGAACAGACTGGAAAAACGCAAGGTAGAATTAGGCGAGTATGATGAGAATCTCGATGAATATGAGATTAAATCCGGACTTTCTGAAGATGACCTGATTGCATTCCCGATGCAGGGACTGTATGAGGGTGTAACAGCAGTTACCAATATGGAAGAAGTAGATTATTCTTCTCCGTTATATAACCAGGAATCTACAGATGATTCCGGTATGGACGAAGGAATGTATGATGAAGCCGGAACTGAATCTATGGATGAAGGCATGTATAATACTGACGGAACCGAATACATGGACGAAGGAATGTATGATGAAGCCGGAACTGAATTTACAGATAGCGGCGAGTCAGGTGCGACAGATTCGGAGGTGGTTGAATGATTCTGAATCTGCAGCATATCTATAAAGATTACAATCAGGATAAACTGGTAGTTCCGGTATTGAAGGATGTATCTTTACAGGTAGAAGAAGGAGAATATGTTGCTATCATGGGACCGTCCGGTTCCGGGAAGACAACATTGATGAATATTATCGGGTGTCTGGACAGACCGACTTCCGGAACCTATGAACTGGCAGAAAAGGATGTCTTAAACTTAAAAGACCGTGAGATGTCTGCTGCCCGACTGAACAGTATTGGATTTGTATTTCAGAGTTTTCAGCTGATGCCAAGGGAAAGTGCACTGGATAACGTATCACTTCCACTGAGCTATGCCGGTGTAAAGAAGAAAGAACGGAAAGAAAGAGCACAGAAGGCATTGGAGCGTGTAGGATTAGGAGACCGTTCCGGGTTCCGTCCGACACAGCTTTCTGGTGGACAGAAGCAGAGAGTAGCAATTGCCCGTGCCATGGTAAATAATCCGAAGATTTTACTGGCAGACGAGCCGACCGGAGCATTGGACCAGAAATCCGGTAAACAGATTATGGAATTGTTCCAGAGCCTGAATGATGAGGGCGTTACCATTGTCATGATTACCCACGATATTAACATTGCAAAACAGGCAAAGAGAATCCTCCATATAGTAGACGGAGAAATATTTACAGACGATGAGGAGGGCAAGGCATGAAAAAGAAAGTTGTAATTGCAATTCTAATCGTAGTTTTAGCCGGAGGTGGAATCACCGGAGGAGTAGTAGGATACCGGGCATACCAGAATAGTAAGCTGGTAGCAGAGGTACAGTCAGTATCCATGTTAAATACTGGTTCCTGGGGTGACAGCATGGAAAGTGACGGAACCGTGACCAATGGACAGCAGCAGGATGTTTATGTCAGCACAGAGCAGACCATTCAGAAAGTGTTTGTAACAGAAGGACAGGAAGTATCCGAAGGTGACCCGCTGTTACAATATGATATGACCAATATTGACCTGGCAATTGAGATGAAGAAATTAGACATCCAGACAATCGAAAATAATAGTGCTGTAGCACAGAAGGAATTGGAAAAGCTTAAAAATACCAAGCCAATCAGCAATGCCACAACAAGTGCACCGTCTACAGACAGTGTGGCACCACCAGCACCGGAAACACCATCTACGGATACTTCTGTAACCACACCGGATACGGTAGAAGAGAAGAACGGAGATGCCTATAATTATATTTCAACAACGGCGCAGCCATATACCGGAGATGGAAGCCAGGAGAATCCATACCGCTTCTTATGTACAAAGGAAGCATATGTCTATGGAAGCTATCTGAATACATTGAAAAGTGAGGGGAAGGTTGCGGTATTTGAAATTCATGACGGAAATACCGTAGCCGGAACCTTAATCAGTGCATGGACAAAAGTCGGTGCAGCTTTAGAGGAAGCAGACCCGGATGCAAAATGGTATGTTATTGATGGAAGTAAAGTAATTAATGAGCCGGATGTCCCGGATACCCCGGTCGAACCGGTTGTACCGGATACACCATCTGTACCGGATGATAACCAGCAGAGCGGATATACGGCAGATGAACTGGCAAAAGAGATTGCGGATAAAGAAAAAGAACTGACTAAGCTTGATCTGGATAAAAGAAAAGCGGAGCTTGCGTTGAAACAGATGGAAAGCCAGTCAGAAGATGGAATGGTTTATGCTGAGTTTAATGGTACCGTAAAGAAAGCAGGAGATCCGGATAATCTTCCAAATGATGGAAGTGCATTTTTGACACTTTCCGGTTCAGATGGTCTATATGTAAAAGGAACTCTAAATGAGCTTGCATTGGAACAGGTGAAAGTCGGACAGAGTGTTACAGCAACCTCCTGGAGCACCGGAATGGTATTTGATGCAACAATAACAGAGATTAATGATTACCCGGAGGATTCCAATGGCTATTATTATGGCAATGGCAATCCGAATGCATCCTATTATGGCTATACCGCATATATTGAAGACAGTACTGGACTTAGCAATGGAGACAACTTAAGTCTTTCCATTAATTTTGGTGGAGATGAAGATTCTTCCGATAAGATTTATCTGGATAAAGCATATGTGCGTAAGGAAGATGGTAAGAGCTATGTCATGAAGGATGATGGAACTGGTCATCTTGTAAAACAGTATGTGAAGACAGGAAAGACCATATACGGATATGCAGTAGAAATTAAATCCGGAGTTACAATGGATGATTATCTTGCTTTTCCATATGGTAAGACAGCAAAAGAAGGAGTCAAAACCAATAAGGATGAAGATTCCGGAACTGTAATGTATTAGTAGGAGGGACGAACATGTTAGAAAATTTAAGATTATCTTTTCAGGGTATCTGGTCACACAAGATGCGTTCCTTCTTAACTATGCTGGGTATTATTATTGGTATTGCAGCGATTATTGCAATTGTATCTACGATTAAAGGAACGAATGAACAGATTGAGCAGAACCTGATTGGCGCAGGTGATAACAATGTTACAGTGCAGTTGTATCAGGGAGATTATTCCATGGATTTTTCCTATGGAAGTGTACCGGGTGGAATTCCGGTAATTACAAATGAAGCACTGGAGCAGATTAAAGATCTGGATGAAGTAGAGGATGCATCTTTATTCCTTTCCAGACAGGATTATGATGGAGCATACTATAAAAATACTTCTCTTTCCGGCGGTTATATTATGGGAGTAGACAATGGCTACTTTAATACTGCGGGAATGATTATGAAGAGCGGACGCTGCTTTACCGAAGAGGACTACAGTGATTTTGCAAAGGTCGCAATCTTAGATGAAGATTCTGCAGAAGCATTATTTCAGGGTGAGAATCCAATTGGAAAGACCATTGAGATTAAGCAGCAGCCATATATTGTTGTAGGAATTGCAACCAAGAGCGAGCAGTTCGAGCCGGTTATCAATTCCATTGATGATTATTATACTTATTCCCAGGACAGCAGTGGTAAGATTTATGTACCATCTGTAACCTGGCCGATTATCTATCGTTATGACGAACCACAGCAGGTTCTCATTAAAGCAAAGAGCACCAGTGATATGACCAATGCAGGAAAGAAGAGTGCCGATATTTTAAATGGCTATCTTGCAACATCGGATGATACCATTAAGTACAAATCCGAAGACTTACTGGAGCAGGCAAAACAAATTCAGCAGTTGAGCCAGTCCACCAATACCATGTTAATCTGGATTGCCGGAATTTCCCTTCTGGTTGGCGGTATCGGTGTAATGAATATCATGCTGGTATCCGTAACGGAGCGTACCAGTGAGATTGGTCTGAAGAAAGCAATCGGAGCAAGAAAGTCTGTTATCTTAGGACAGTTCTTAACCGAGGCAGCAGTACTTACCAGTTTAGGCGGATTGATTGGAGTTCTGGTGGGAATCATATTAGCTGAGATTATCTCGAAACTGAGTACCACACCGGTTGCCATCAGTGCACCGGCAGCCGTAGGCGGCGTGGTATTCTCCATGATTATCGGAATTATTTTCGGTCTTCTGCCATCCTATAAGGCAGCAAACTTAGACCCAATCGAGGCATTGCGTCACGAGTAAAAAATAGAAAAAGTGTAAAAAAAGAGGAAAATTCAGATTTCATTGAATTTTCCTCTTTTTAGATTTTACTGTCATGGTGTAAATGAGCTGTTTTTATATCAGAAAGACCAAGAAAATAATCAGAAGAAACTTGATAGTAATGGCAAAGCTTCAGAAGATGGCGGATAGGAAGCTCGTTAGCACCACGTTCGTAACGGGCATACATGGTCTGGGAAGTTCCGAGAACGTCGGCAATTTCCTGCTGGGTTTTGTCATGGTCTTCGCGTAAATTACGCATTCGCTGTATATAATCCATATAATCTCCAAATCTGAAAATAAATCCGGAATTTTTCAAAAATAAATTTATATAATTCTCAAAAAATCCAGAATATATCCTAAAAATAATATGTCTTGCAGAGGACTTTTTTAATTTATCATAATAAAGATGTTTACTATTGATTTTAGTAAATATATGTACTAAAATAGAGAGCAGTTCAAATGATAAAAGGAAGATAAACAGGAAAGGCGGACATTTATGAAAAACAGAAAGATTTCAACAGCAATAGCGGAAAAAGTTATGACAGGAGTATTAACGATACTTATGGCAATATCAGTTACAGCCTGTGGCAGCACGAAAGAGCAGGCAAATCCAGCTGCCACAGAAGTGACCGAAGCAGTTGTCACAACTGAGACAGAGAGCGAGACAGCAACGGAGGCAAAGGTAGAAAATGAGATTGTGACAGAGACCGAGGCTGTGACGGAGACGGCAACGGAGGAGCCGGTGCTGTTTCGGGTGAAGGTTACGAATTCAAATGGAGCATATTTAACAGACCAGCCAAGCAGTGAAGTATATAGTGAATACTTTTTGGTGGAAAATGGAACAGAGTTTGATGTATTAGAAGTTTTTGAAAATGATACAGAGGCGGCTACCTTTTATGGGGTTGATTGGAATGGACATAGAGAGTTTTTGTGGGATAGAGATGCAACAGTTATCGACTAACCATACATTCATCACATTTTTCAGCAACACAGTATTTTAGATATAAAGAACTGCAAAAATTTTTTTGAAGAAAAATCGCTTAGACCGTGAATGTGCCAAGGCACATTCTTTTTCCAGAAATGAACATGGATATAGTAAAAAGTAACAAAAATCCCTTCCGAATTTTGTTATGGGTTTTATGGTTTTACGATGGTTTACGATGGGTTTACGAATGGAAAACTTGATAACATAGTCAAATTATGATATGATGTGACTATAATATAGGCGGAGGTGTTTTTTTATGCATGCATTACAGGAAACAATACGACCATCTGCAGATTTAAGAAATCATTATAGTGAAATTTCAAAACAATGCAGAGAAGAAAATGAAGCGGTTATAATCACAGTAAACGGTCGTGGTGATACAGTCTCTCTTTCGTATGAGGAATATAAAAGAATGAAGTCAAGAATAGAACTTTTGGAAATTCTTACAGAAGCGGAAGATGATGTAAAGAATGGTAGAGTAGCACCGGTTCGTGAAACATTTGATGATTTAAGACAAATGCTTGGGGAGGAATAGAATTATTGAAATATGAAGTTGTTCGTACAGAAACGGCAGATGCACAGATTAGAAAAATCGTATTGTATATAGTCGAAAATTTTGGTAATAAGGTTGCACTGGAAAAATTAGAAGAACTGGAACAGAATATTCTTGATTTGGCGGTTCATCCATTAAAGGGGGGAGAAACGCATTATCTGGTATTGAAAAGACAAGGGTATCGGGTGTTGATATTGGAAAAAAATCTGGTTTTCTATAAGATAAATGAAGAAAATAAAAGAGTTATAATCTATGCTGTTGTTGACCAACGCCAGGATTACTTAAATATAATCAGAGGATTGTAGAATCCCCTTGCGTAAATCCAATCCCCGCGCTATAATAGGGAACAGAGTAAAAACAGCGTTTGACGAAAGCTAAGATTGACGGAATAATTCAGAGAGCCGGCGGCTGGTGTGAGCCGGTATTAGGAAGCAATTGGTCCACTTTCGGAGGCTGGTGGTGAAAGCCACGGGTTCGTACCCCTTATGATACGCAATGAAGTGGTCGCAGGCAAAGAAGAGAAGACGTAAAAAGAGATGCGGCAAAATGGGTGGCAACGCGGAACGGTAGATAAGCCTTTCGTCCCATGTATGAAAATGCATGGGATGGAAGGCATTTTTTACGCGAGTAGCGAGAAAAACCGCATGCTTACGAATCAATCCTATAAAATTTTCAAAAAAAAGCACATGATATCAAAGAAGGAGAACAAAGATGATTGATTTAAAATTCTTACGGGAAAATCCGGACATCGTAAAAGAGAACATTAAGAAGAAATTCCAGGATCACAAATTGCCACTGGTAGACGAGGTAATTGAGTTAGATGAGCAGGCAAGAAGTGCACAGCAGGAAGCAGATGCATTACGTGCAAACCGTAACAGTATTTCCAAGCAGATTGGTGCATTGATGGGACAGGGCAAGAAAGACGAAGCAATGGCATTAAAAGAGCAGGTAAGCAAAGATGCAGCCCGCCTTGCAGAGTTAGAAGAGCAGGAAAAAGATTTACAGGAAAAGATTACCAGGATTATGATGACAATTCCAAACATCATAGACCCATCCGTTCCGATTGGAAAAGATGATTCCTGTAACGTAGAAATTGAAAAATTTGGTGAGCCGGTTGTTCCGGATTTTGAAATCCCATATCATACCGATATCATGGATCGTTTCCATGGTATTGATTTGGACGCAGCAGGAAAAGTTGCGGGAAATGGCTTCTACTATCTGATGGGAGACATTGCAAGAGTACATTCTGCAGTTATTTCTTATGCAAGAGATTTCATGATTGACCGTGGATTCACATACTGTGTACCACCATTTATGATTCGGAGCAATGTTGTAACCGGTGTTATGAGTTTTGATGAAATGGATGCCATGATGTATAAAATCGAAGGTGAGGATTTGTATCTGATTGGTACTTCTGAGCATTCCATGATTGGTAAATTCATTGATACCATCAATGATGAAGAAAAACTTCCATATACCCTGACCAGCTACTCTCCATGTTTCCGTAAAGAAAAAGGAGCACATGGTATTGAAGAACGTGGTGTATATCGTATCCACCAGTTTGAGAAGCAGGAAATGATTGTTGTATGTAAGCCGGAAGAGTCCAAAGAGTGGTATGACAAGCTCTGGAAGAATACCGTAGATTTGTTCCGCAGCTTAGATATTCCGGTACGTACCCTTGAGTGCTGTTCCGGAGACTTAGCAGACTTGAAAGTGAAATCCTGTGACGTAGAAGCATGGTCTCCACGTCAGAAGAAATACTTCGAAGTAGGAAGTTGCTCTAACTTAGGCGATGCACAGGCAAGAAGACTGAAAATCCGTGTTAAAGGCAAGGATGGAAATAAATATTTCGCACATACCTTAAATAATACTGTAGTTGCACCACCTCGTATGCTGATTGCGTTCTTAGAGAACAACCTCAATGCGGACGGAAGCGTAAATATTCCAAAGGCATTGCAGCCATATATGGGTGGAAAAGAAAAACTGATTCCACTGGATTAATTGAAAATAAGAATTTTGGAAACTGATTTTGAAAAATAAGTTTCAAATAGTGAGAAAATCAAAAGAAACAGGAAACTGTGTTTTGTGTATAAAATTCACAAGACGCAGTTTCTTTTTTGTGAAGAACTATTGTGAAAAGTGTGATAATTATTGATAAAAATAACCGGATATTGTATAATATATACAAATACTGTGAAGAATCACGACAAAAAACAACCTGTGAGGGGAGCAATACAGGTATCATACAAAGGAGGGGCACATGGCAGAACCAAGAGAATTGATTCTGAAACTTGGTCAGAAGATTACAGACCGAATCGGAGTAAAAGTTACGGAAAATGACCCGGAATACTGGGGCTTGGCAAGTGTAGTGACGGATGAGATGGCAGAAGTTGCACTGGCAATGAAAGTCAGAGTACCGGCTACCGCAGCAGAAGTAGCAAAGAAATGTAAGAAGAGCGTAGAGCGGACCGAAGAACTCTTAGAAGAAATGAGTGTCATCGGAGTCATTGAGTACAACTGGGAGAACGAAGACCATCACAAACAGTATGTACTTCCAATGTTCGTACCGGGATGCGCAGAATTCATGGTAATGAACAAAGAGCAGGTGGAAGAGCATACCGAAATCGCAGATTTCTTTGAGCAGATGGCAAGACTTCCACTGGAGAAAGTAACACCGATGGTTCCGTTGGGTGGAGCAGGAATCGGAATGCATGTTATTCCGGTAGAGAAAGCAATCCCGGCAAACCAGCAGTCGGCAAGCGTGGAGCATATTTCCCACTGGCTCAATAAATATGATAAATATTCCGTTGGCGCATGTTCCTGCAGACGGCAACAGCGAATCCGTGGGGAGGGAACCGGAGACTTAGAGGATGATTTATGTATCGGTGTCGGTGATATGGCAGATTACTGTGTAGAGACCGGAAAGGGCCGTTACATTGATTATGATGAAGTAATGGAGATTCTGCAGCGAGCAGAGGATAATGGCTATGTCCATCAGATTACCAATATTGATGGAGAAGATAAAATCTTTGCAATCTGTAACTGTGCAGTCGGTGTATGTAATGCATTGCGTACATCCCAGCTTTTCAACACACCGAATATGTCACGCTCCGCATACCGTGCCAGCGTAGAGCCGGAGAAATGTGTAGCCTGCGGAAGATGTGTAGAGTACTGTCCGGCTGGTGCAGCAAAGCTCGGACAGAAATTATGCACCAAAGATGGCGGGCATATTACCTATCCGCAGCAGGAGCTTCCAGATACCACCAAGTGGGGACCGGAAAAATGGAATCCAAATTACAGGGATGATAACCAGATTAACTGTTATGACACCGGTACCGCACCATGTAAGACAGCATGTCCGGCACATCTTCCGGTACAGGGATATATTAAAATGGCATCTCAGGGAAGATATCTGGATGCATTGAAGCTGATTAAGACGGAGAATCCGTTCCCGGCAGTATGTGGAGCAATCTGTAACCGCCGCTGCGAAGATGCATGTACCAGGGGAACCATTGACCAGGCAGTAGCTATTGATGAAATCAAGAAATTCATTGCGGAACAGGAGCTCCATGCAGAGAAGCGTTATATTCCACCAATGTTGAATTATTCCGGAAAGCCTTTTGAGGAGAAGGTAGCAGTAATCGGAGCAGGACCGGCAGGGATGTCAGCCGCATTCTATTTAAAGAAAATGGGTTATCCGGTTACTGTATTTGAAAAAGAAAAAAGACCGGGTGGTATGCTGATGAACGGTATTCCATCTTTCCGTCTGGAAAAAGATGTGATCAATGCAGAAATCGATGTGCTGCGCGAGATGGGGGTAGAATTCAAGTGCGGCGTAGAAGTTGGCGAGGACATTACCATAGCACAGCTGCGTGAACAGGGGTATAAAGCATTTTACATAGCAATTGGTGCACAGGGCGGACGTATGACCGGAGTACCGGGAGAAGACGCCGTAGGCGTAGAAACCGGAGTAGACTTCTTGCGTCGTGTCAATTTAAATGAAGAAGGCGTGAAATTATCTGGCAAGACCGTAGTAATCGGTGGAGGAAATGTAGCAGTAGACGTTGCAAGAACCGCACTTCGTACCGGATCTTCCGATGTATCCATGTTCTGTCTGGAATCAAGAGATATTATGCCGGCAGCCGATGATGAGGTGGCAGAGGCAGAAGAAGAGGGCATTGTGGTAAATAATTCCTGGGGACCAAAGGAAATCCTTACCGAGAATGGCAAAGTAACCGCAGTGGTATTCAAAAAATGTATCTCTGTACTGGATGAGAATAAACGGTTTTCACCAAAATATGACGAAGAAGAATTATTAACCGTTCCTTGTGACCAGGTATTATTATCCATTGGACAGTCCATTAAGTGGGGGGCTTTATTAGAAGGAACCAGAGTGGAATTTAATCCGAACGGAACCTTAAAGGCAGACCCGGTAACATACCAGACTGCAGAGCCGGATATTTTTACCGGAGGAGATAACTATACCGGACCAAGATTTGCTATTGATGCTATTGCAGCAGGAAAAGAAGGCTGTGTATCTATTCACCGTTTTGTCCATGAAGGACAGAGCCTTACTTTGGGACGTAATAGAAGACAGTTCATTGAGCTGGATAAAGACAATATTAAAGTTGAGACCTTTGACAATGCAAAACGTCAGGTGCCGGGACATAAGGCTGGAGATGCAAAGCATACTTTCCGTGATTTACGAAGCACCTTTACCGAGGAGCAGGTACAGAAGGAAGCAAACCGCTGCTTAGGCTGTGGTGCTACCGTAGTAGACCCGAATAAGTGTATCGGCTGCGGAATCTGTACAACGAAGTGCGAATTTGATGCCATCCACTTAAGCCGTGACCTGCCGGATGCAAGCCGCATGGTAAAATCAGAAGACAAGTTAAAGGCAATCTTCCCATATATGTTAAAGCGTGAGATTAAGATTAAATTTAAAGGCAGGAAGAAATAAAAAGCAGGATGTGAGTGTATGCATGAACTGGGAATTATCATTCATATTTCCAAAACATTAAAGGAAGTAGCAGAAGAAAATGAAGTGACGAAGATAGGTTCTGTTACTCTGGAAATTGGAGAAGTCAGCGGAATTGTCCCGGAATACCTTTTAGACTGCTGGGACTATTACCGGAAGAAATCGGACCTGTTATCGGAATCGGAATTGCGTATCGAGACGCTTCCGGCGGTAACCATGTGTGAGAATTGCAAAAAAACTTATCCGACTGTAAAATTCGGCAGACAATGTCCGTACTGTAAGAGTGATGACACCTATCTGCTGACGGGAAATGAATGCAGTATCAAAGAAATGGAGGCCTGCTGAGGCAGGCTTTCGGATAAAATATTTATCAAAGAAAGAAGGGGTTAAAATGTTGTTTCATGTTTATGGAGGAAATGGAATTTATCAGTGGATTGCCATGCTGGCAGTCTTAGCCGGACTTATTTTATTAAATGAGTTTGCAAGAAGAACCAAGTTTGGTGGACTTATGATGTTTGGAATTATTCCGCTGGCACTTACCGTTTACTTTATTGTAATTGCAGTATGCGCAGGACAGGGCGTAGAATGGGCAGTAAATAACCAGACACATCTTTATATGAATGGATGGTTCCATTATGCAAAACTGTATGCAGCACTTGCCGGATGTATCGGCTTTATGATGATTAAGTATGAATGGGGTATTGGAAAGAAACAGTGGTTCCGCGCATTCCCATTTGTAATCGTAGCAATTAATATTTTGATTGCAGTAGCCAGCGATTTCGAATCCGCAATCAACGGCTGGTATTCCTGGTGGTTATCTTCCGAAGATGTATGGCTCTATGGTGGCTGGCACAACGTAATGAACGGAATCGCAGGAATCTTAAATATCCTTTGCATGACAGGCTGGTGGAAAGTATATTCCTCCAAAGACAAGAAGGATATGATCTGGCCGGATATGATCTGGGTTTACATTGTAGTATATGATATCTGGAACTTCGCTTATACCTACAATTGTCTGCCAACCCACTCCTGGTTCTGTGGTGTAGCACTGCTTTTAGCACCTACTATTGCAGCATTAATCTGGAACAAGGGTGGCTGGATTATGAACCGTGCAAATACACTGGCAATCTGGTGTATGTTTGCCCAGATTTTTCCACTGTTTCAGGAGACTACTGCCGATGGAACAACCTATTATCCATGGGCAACCGTTTCCAGACAGTATGCAGACGGAACGGTAAATGGCATTGTAGCAGGAACTTCGAACAACGCAGATCCGACCGCAATGACCATCGTCAGCGCACTGGCACTGATTGTAAATGCCATTGCATTAGGATACATCATTTACAAATCGGTAAAGAACAAGAAGAATCCGTATACCAACGAAGTATTTACAGACTTCAAGTATTATAAAGATGCACTGGCAAGAGCAGATGTAAAATAAGATATAATTGAGGAACTGGAAATGAAAGTAATTGAAGTAAAAAGAAGTATATTTGAAAACAATGATAAGGATGCTGCCAGCTTAAGAGAACAGTTAAAGGGAGAGAAAACATTTCTCTTAAATCTGATGTCTTCACCGGGAAGTGGCAAGACTTCTACCCTGGTGCCAACGGTCAATGAGCTGTTAAAGGACTACCGGGTAGGAGTCATGGAAGCGGATATTGATTCCGATGTAGATGCATGGACGATTGCTGATAGGACAAAGGCAAAGGTTGTGCAGCTTCATACCGGCGGTATGTGCCATCTGGATGCAGACATGACCAGACAGGGCTTGAAGGAGCTTGGCACGGAGGATGTAGATATTGCTATCCTTGAAAATGTAGGAAACCTTGTCTGCCCGGCAGAGTTTGATACCGGAGCAGTGAAGAATGCAATGATTTTGTCCGTACCGGAAGGACACGACAAGCCATTGAAATATCCATTAATCTTTACTGTATGCGATGCACTTATTATCAATAAAATTGATGTGCTGCCATATTTTGACTTTGATATGGATAAGGTAAAGGAGTATGCATGGAAACGGAATCCGAATCTTAAGATATTCCCAATCTCCGCAAAGACCGGAGAGGGAATGGAAGCATGGTACTCCTGGCTGAAAGAAGAAGCAGATAAATGGATGAAATAAAGCATCCTTTTGGGTGAGAAAACAGCCGGAAACATCACAAAAAAACTAGCAAAAGAACAAAAAATAATTAATTGATTTAAAAATGCCCTTGCAATATGGATAAAAAAGTGCTATAGTCCTAGCTGTAGACGAAGATGTCAAAAACACGGAAACGTGTTTTTGGCATCTTTTTTTTACTTTACAGGAAATTGCTTTCCTGTAAAGCAAAAACGAGTTATAGGACAAAATGTGTTGATGAAAACCGCTTTCAAGCCTTGAAAATAAA
>ERZ809296.1180-NODE-1180-length-32732-cov-7.933501_pt1 | contig 32732 bp, 24 predicted proteins | sample MGYA00520511_ERZ809296 | MGnify/ENA primary metagenome ERZ809296 (study PRJEB31576, sample SAMEA3212662) | Homo sapiens | biome: human-gut; feature: human gut; material: fecal | place: Sweden | collected 2012 ...
TGGTCAGTGACTGGAGTTCAGACGTGTGCTCTTCCGATCTCTCCACGCAGGGGATCGGCGGGTCCTCGTCGGCCCCCTACGCGGCCGACCTCCCGGGTGCGTGAGGAGCCCAACCGGGCCCCTGCCTCGTCGCGGGGCCAAATCCCGGTACGATAGGCGCATGACCGATTCTTCTTCCACGCCCACGCAAGCACCCGCAGACGACACCCCCGAGCAGGTCAAGGTTCGCGCGGCCAAGCGCGCGCGCCTCATGGAGGCCGGCATCCCCGCCTACCCCGTGCGCCTGCCGATCACCACCACCATCAAGGCGGTGCGCGAGAAGTACGCCCACCTCGAGGCCGGCGAAGAGACCGAGGACTACGTGGGCCTGGCGGGCCGCGTCATCCTCGCGCGCAACGGCGGCAAGCTCTGCTTCGCAACCCTCATGGACGGCGAAGGTAACAAGATCCAGGTCATGCTCTCCGCCGCCTCCGTCGGCGCCGAGTCCCTGGCCGCCTACAAGAACGACGTCGACCTGGGCGATCACCTCTTCGTCCACGGCCGCGTGATCTCCTCGCGCCGCGGCGAGCTGTCGATCTTCGCGACCCCCGCTGAGGTCACGCCCGAGGCTCAGGCCGAGTACGATGCCGCGCCGACCGCGCTGCCCGCCCCCGACGCCTCCTGGGCCATCGCCTCCAAGGCGATCCGCCCCCTGCCCAAGACCTGGACCACCGAGGACGGCGAAGAGATCACCCTGTCCGAGGACCAGCGTATCCGCCGCCGCGAGCTCGACCTGATCACGCGCCCCGCCGCGCGCGACATGGTCCGCATCCGCGCGGCCGTCAACCGCTCGATCCGCGAGAACTTCTTCCGCCGCGACTACATCGAGCTCGAGACGCCGATGCTGCAGATGATTCACGGTGGCGCGGCTGCCCGCCCCTTCACGACGCACATGAACGCGCTCGACACCGATCTGTACCTGCGTATCGCGACCGAGATCTACCTCAAGCGCGCGGTCGTCGGCGGCGTGGACCGCGTCTTCGAGATGAACCGCAATTTCCGCAACGAGGGCATGGATTCCTCGCACAGCCCCGAGTTCACGTCCCTGGAGGCCTACGAGGCCTACTCGGACTACAACGGCATGGCCGAGCTGACCCGCGACCTCATCCAGCAGGCCGCGCGTGACGCCTTCGATCTGTCCGAGGGCGAGGAAATCGTGCGCCTGGCCGACGGCACCGAGTACGACCTGTCGGGCGAGTGGGATCGCATCGACCTGTACGGCTCCACCTCCGAGGCCCTGGGCGAAGAGATCACGGTGGAGACGCCGCGCGAGACCCTCGTCAAGTACGCGGAGCGCATCGGCCTGGAGGTCGACGACTACGCCGTGTCCGGCAAGATCGTTGAAGACATCTTCGAGGAGCTCGTCGCCTCCAAGCTGTGGGCGCCGACCTTCGTCTACGACTTCCCGGAGGACACCTCCCCGCTGACCCGCTACCACCGCTCGCGCCCCGGCCTCACCGAAAAGTGGGACCTGTACGTGCGCGGCTTCGAGACGGGCACCGCCTACTCCGAGCTGGCCGATCCGGTCGTCCAGCGCGAGCGCTTCGAGGCGCAGGCCCTCGCGGCTGCCAACGGCGACCCTGAGGCCATGGTCATGGACGAGGACTTCCTCATCGCCATGGAGCAGGGTTTCCCCCCGTGCGGCGGCATGGGCATGGGCATCGACCGCCTGCTCATGGTCCTCACCGGCCAGGGCATCCGCGAGACGATTCCGTTCCCGCTGGTCAAGCGCCTGGGCTGATCTGAGTCGATGAAAGGGCCTCGGCCTCGTTCCCATCGTGGACGAGGCCGAGGCCCTTTCTCGTGCGTCGGTGTCGCCTCGGCTCAGACGTAGGAGCGGCGGGGAGCCATGCGCGTGTGAACCAGGTCGAGGAGCTCGTGCGCGGCACCGTCGTCGAGGACGAGGTCGGTGGCGACCCCGGCGCGCAGTGCCCCGAGGAGCGGGAGGGCCTTCGAGGCGCCGGACACGACGCAGAGGCGGCGCGGGATCTTCTTCAGCGTGGCCGGGATCGGGCCCGAGGCGCGCTCGTTGAGGTGCATGTTTGTGGAGCCGTCCTCGCGGATGAGGACGGTGCACACATCGCCGACGACCCCGTCGTTCTGGGCCGCCGCAATCTCGTTGGGGTCGAGGAAACCCCCCGAGTAGACGTGGGAGGGAAGGCGGGCCGACATGGAGCCGACGCCGAAGAGGGCGACGTCTGCGCTGTCGATCGTGTTGAGGACCGACTGGACGGAGCGCTCGCGCCAGAGCGCCTCTTTGGTGTCTGCGTAGTCGAAGAATGCGGGCACGGGGAAGTTGACGATGCGCCCGCCGATGGCCTTCGCGGCGCGAGCGATGATGGCCTCGGCGTAGGGCATACCCGATTCAGTGGCGGTGGCCGCTCCGTTGAGCTGCACGACGGTGGAACCCGCAAAAGACACGTGGGGCATGGCCCGCGTCACTTCCGCGGTGGTATTTCCCCAGGCGATGCCGAGGGTGACGCCGGGGAAGAGCATATCGATAAGGTGTTCCGCCGCGACGAGCGCAACGTTGTGCAGGCGGTTGACCTCGGTGTGGACGTCGTGAACGGGAACGACTGAAACCTGGACGCCGAAGAGGTCGGCGATCTGTCCCGCGAGGGTGCCTTTGAGGCCGGGGGAGGCGGACACCGAGATGCGCACCAGGCCGACCTCCCGCGCGTGGGCGAGAAGTCGCGAGACCGAGGAGCGTGATATCTGCAGGTGGCGGGCGATTGTCTCCATCGTCTGCCCCTGGAGGTAGTACATTGAGGCGGCCTCGTGCGCCTGTTCGTCACGTATTGTCACGTTTTCTAGTGTGCCATGCACAAGCGTTCAGATGTGTGACTTTGGGAATTAAAGAGCCTGAAGGGGCGACACGTTAAATGCGTGTCATATGGTCAGGGTCACACGCGAGGGCTTGCACGGATGTGCACTCAGTTTGGGCTAACGTGCATCAAGTGTCATACTGTGATGTGACCCGCGAAGCTTATCCGAGCGGATATTGTTCGACGGTACACAGTTGGCGGTGAAAGAACACCGGTGACCCGGCGCGAAGACGCGTCGGAGAAAGATAGGGAAACATGCTCACAACACTGCTCCCGGCAGCCGCAGATGCGGCTGTCCCTACCACGGGCCAGATTTTCTGGTCTGAGTTCCTCGGCACCACGATCCTGCTGCTCCTCGGTGGCGGCGTCGTTGCTACGAACCTGCTGCCCAAGTCCAAGGGCAAGGGCGGCGGCTGGCTGCTCATCAACTGGGGATGGGGCCTGGCGGTCTTCGCCGGCGTCTACGTTGCGTTCCGTACCGGTGGTCACCTGAACCCCGCGGTGACGATCGCCAAGGTCGTCGCCCACATGTTCGACTCCAACGTCACCCTGGCGGGTGACATTCCCGTCACCGGCACCAATGTTGCGGTCTACATCGTCGCCCAGTTCCTCGGTGCCTTCGCCGGCGCCGTCCTGTGCTGGCTGACCTTCAAGAAGCACTTCGACGAGGACTGCGACCCCGCCCTCAAGCTCGGCGTCTTCTCCACCGGCCCCGAGATCCGCTCCTACGGTTGGAACTGCCTCACTGAGGCCATCGGCACCGCCGTCCTGATCCTGTGGGTCTTCGTCTCCGGTTACACCGAGACCGCGGTCGGCCCCCTCGGCGTCGCGCTCATCATCGTCGTCATCGGTAACTCGCTCGGTGGCCCCACCGGATACGCCATCAACCCGGCCCGTGACCTCGGCCCCCGTATCGCCCACGCGATCCTGCCCATCAAGGGCAAGGGTGGCTCCGACTGGGGCTACTCCTGGGTCCCCGTCGTCGGCCCGATCATCGGAGCCATCGTCGGCACCGTTCTCTACTACCTCATTCTCGCCTGAGAGTGAGTGCGCGGGCGAGGCCTCCGCGGCCTCGCCCGCGTCACACCCCGCCGCCGGGGTGACATTTTGTGGGACTGCGAAGTCCCGCCCGCCGCGCAGGTGGATCGACGCGGCACACACAACGACGTGACAACGCCTCCGAAAGGACACTCATGACCACCGAAAAGTTCGTTCTCGCCATCGATCAGGGCACCACCTCGACCCGTGCGATCATCTTCAACCACTCCGGCGAGATCGTCTCCGTTGGACAGAAGGAATTCACCCAGATCTTCCCGAACCCGGGCTGGGTGGAGCACAACCCCATCGAAATCTGGGAGACCACCCGCACCGTCGTCGCCGAGGCTCTGCAGAAGGCGGAGATCAACCGCCACAACCTCGCGGCCGTCGGCATCACCAACCAGCGTGAGACCACCGTCGTGTGGGACAAGAACACCGGCGAGCCCGTCTACAACGCGATCGTCTGGCAGGACATGCGTACCTCCGACATCGTCAAGGAGCTTGAGGGTGACGAGGGCCCGGACCGCTTCCGCCAGATCTGTGGCCTCGGTCTGTCCCCCTACTTCTCCGGCTCGAAGATCAAGTGGATCCTCGACAACGTCGAGGGCGCCCGCGAGCGCGCCGAGGCCGGCGACCTGCTCTTCGGCAACACCGACTGCTGGGTCCTGTGGAACCTGACGGGCGGCATCAACGGCGGCGTGCACTGCACCGACGTCACCAACGCCTCGCGCACCATGCTCATGGATATCCGCACCCTTCAGTGGCGTGAGGACGTCTGTGAGATCTTCGGCATCCCCGTGTCGATGCTCCCCGAGATCAAGTCCTCCTCCGAGATCTACGGCTACGGCCGCAAGAACGGTCTGCTCATCGACACCCCGATCGCCGGCATCCTCGGCGACCAGCAGGCGGCCACCTTCGGCCAGGCCTGCTTCGAGAAGGGCATGGCGAAGAACACCTACGGTACGGGCTGCTTCATGCTCATGAACACCGGCACCGAGCCCGTCTTCTCCGACAACGGCCTGCTCACCACCGTGGCTTACAAGATCGGCGATCAGCCGGCCGTGTACGCTCTCGAGGGTTCGATCGCCGTCGCCGGTTCGCTGGTGCAGTGGCTGCGCGACAACCTGGGCATGATCGTCAAGTCCTCGGACATTGGTGACCTGGCCCGCACGGTCGAGGACAATGGTGGCGTCTACTTCGTGCCCGCCTTCTCCGGCCTGTTTGCACCCTACTGGCGTTCGGATGCTCGCGGCGCGATCGTGGGCCTGACCCGCTACGTCAACAAGGGCCACATCGCCCGCGCTGTCGAGGAGTCGACCGCGTTCCAGAGCGCCGAGGTCCTCGACGCGATGAACGCCGACTCCGGCGTGCCGCTCAAGGAGCTCAAGGTCGACGGCGGCATGACGCACGACGACCTGGTCATGCAGTTCCAGGCCGACCTGTGCGGCGTCGATGTCGTTCGCCCGAAGGTCATCGAGACGACCGCCCTGGGTGCCGCCTACGCCGCTGGTATGGCCGTGGGCTACTGGTCGGGCACTGACGATGTCGTGGCTAACTGGCAGGAAGGCAAGCGTTGGACGCCGTCCATGGAGCCGGCTGAGCGCGACCGCACGTACCGCCTGTGGAAGAAGGCCGTCACGCGTACGCTCGACTGGGTTGACGACGACGTGAAGTGATTGTCACCCCTTGAAATTGACGAGGCCGGGGCTGCATGGAGCAGTCCCGGCCTCGCTCTATCTGGTTGTACATAGGACTCAAGGCCGCATAGGTATAGACAATCGTCGGTTACTCTAATTCCATGGAAAATCCTAATAATCAAACGACATACCTCGTCGTAGATGGCGAGAATATTGACGCGACGCTGGGCCTTTCTGTCCTTGATCGTCGCCCGAATCCCGAGGAGCGCCCCCGCTGGGATCGTGTCCTCGAGAGCGCGCACGGCCGCTGGGGGCAGAAGGCCAAGGGCCTGTTCTTCCTCAACGGTTCGTCCGGCTTCCTGCCGATGGGCTTCGTTCAGGCGCTCACGGCCATGGACTACTCCGTGATTCCCCTGTCGGGCCCTGCCGAGATGAAGGTCGTCGACGTCGGCCTCCAGCGCACGATGGATGCGATCGCGCAGCTCGGCTCGGGCGACGTCATCCTGGCCAGCCACGACGCGGACTTCCTGCCTCAGATCGAGACCCTCCTCGACCAGGGCCGCCGCGTCGCGGTCATGTGCTTCAAGGAGTTCCTCTCCTCCCAGCTCCACGAGCTGGAGGAACGAGGCCTGGAAATCATCGACCTCGAATACGATGTGCACGCCTTCCAGGTGCGCCTGCCCAGGCTCCACATCATCGACATCGACGACTTCGATCCGATGTCCTTCCTGTAAACCCTGGCCTCGCGTGCCAGAGCGGACGCGTTGGCCCCGACATGACGAACCGGGCGGCCCCGTGAGGGGCCGCCCGGCCTGTCTATGAGCGGCGTTGCCGCATCCGCTCACGCCTGGCTGTTGTTGCCCTTCAGGGCGGCCAGGCGAGCCTCGATCTCCACCTGCGAGGAGTCGGTCTGGAGCTCAGCGAACTGGGCGTCCAGCGAAGAGGCGGCCAGTTCCATCTTGCCCTGGGCGAGAGCCTCCTGCTGGCGCACGCGGTCCTCGAAGCGGCCGAGCTCGCTCGTGGGGTCCAGGATGTTGATGGAGCCGAGGGCCTCCGTGACCTGGGCCTGAGCCTTGGCGGTCTTCTCGCGGGCGATCAGCTGGTCGCGGCGGCTCTTGAGCTCGGAGAGCTTGTCCTTCATCTGAGCGAGGCCGCTCTTGAGGCGCTCAGCGACATCGCGCTGAGAAGCGAGAGCGGGCTCCTCGGTCTTGACCTCGTTCTCGAACTGGATCTGCTTACCGAGAGCGACCTTGGCCAGGTTATCCCACTTATCGGCTCCGGCCTCGTCTCCGGCTGCTCGCAGCGAGTCAGCCTTCGTGGAAGCGGCAGCGGCCTTCTGGCCCCAGTCGGCGGCGGCCTTGACGTCCTCCTCGTAGTCGCGCTCGGCCATGCGCAGGTTGCCCAGGGTCTGAGCGATCGCGTTCTCGGCCTCGATGATCGAGTTGGTGTAGTCGCGGATGAGCTGGTCGATCATCTTCTGCGGGTCCTCGGCCTTGTCGAGGAGCGCGTTGATGTTCGCCTTGGCGAGCTGAGCAATGCGGCCCAGGATCGTCTGCTTTTCGGCCATGATGTTCTCCTTTGAGGTGGTGCGCATCTGCGCGTTTTGGGTTGGTGCGCGTGCGCGCGGGTTGTGAGCGAGACGTGGTCTCGCAGGACTAGGGGGCTACGGTGAGCCCGTATCGCTTCTTGGGTTGGTATGCGCGGGGGAAGGGTTTGTCGTCTCGGTGTGTGTCCCTCCCGACTAGCGCCCGCGGCTGCGAAGCGGATCAAGCGTGGCGTCCAGCTTGGCTTCGACAGAGCGAGCGTGCTCGAGTGCGTCGAGTGGATTGTCGTTGTGAATAAGGGCCTCCTGAGCCCGTGTGATCGCCGCACGAGCATCAGTGATGAGGGGCGCGAGCAGGGTCCGGTCGGTCTGCAGGCGGTCAGCCTCCTCGATGTCTGAGGAGAGGGACGCGATAGCAGCGCCGAGCCGATCCTCAATGTGGTCCAGGTCTTGTTTCGCCGTGAAGATCGCGTTCATCTCGTGGTAGGCCATGAGGAGCGCGCGCTCGGCGGTGTCAACGGCGGAGGTTGCCAGCTCAGTGTCGGTGTCAATGATTGCCTGGGCGGACTCAATGGCGCTGCGCGCAGAGGTGAGCAGCGACGCGGCCTTGTCGGGATTGTCCTCGAGTGCAGCCAGGACAGTACCGGGGTAGATGCTGGCAATTGTCGCCAGCTCTTCCCTGGATCGCTCCACGTCCGCCAGCTCTTCCGCGAGGCGCTCCTGAGCCTCTGCCAGGCGGGTCGGCAGTGCGGTGCGCTCGGAGCGTTTCGTGCTGAAGGGGGCCTGTGCGTCGCGCAGCAAACCCAACTGGGTGTCGAGTTCGTTGATGATCTGCGACGCAAGGCTTTCTTTTTTCGCCGGGTCGTACGCCGTGCGGCACTGCTTGTAGAGGGCATCCCCGCGAGACAGGGCCTCCTTCGCCTCCTTGATGCGGTTGCGGAACTGTTCGGTCGCGGCGATGCCGAACTGCGCGCGGGCGTAGTCCCACTCCTTCTCGGCGTCGCGTACCTCCTGATCGGCCTTGGACAGGCGATCCTTCGCCTGCTCGACCAACCTATCGGCGTTTCGCTGTGCGGCCTTGTCTTCACGCTCGTCCCTGCGGCGCGAGATGCGCCATGCTGCCGTTTCAATTTCTATGGCGTGTGCTTCTTCCTCGCGGCGTTTTGACCACTCTCCAAAGATGATGGAGCCGATAACAAGTATGCCTAAGAAGAAGAATAAAACGATGTGCTTGATCGATTCTAGCCTTTCGGACGCCTTCCGCTCCTGGCGTTCAGCTTCGTAGTTGGCATTGGTTTGGCTGTGTGGAGCGTAGGATTGACGATCGTATGTCGCGTAGGAGCTCCGCAGGCTGCTGATGAAGGTAGTGAGGCCTGCTGCTGCCTCGTCAGGGGTCAGTGGGGTTGATGTGTACTTCTGACGGGCTTGAGATAGTGCGCTCCTCACGTACTCATTGGCATATGAGATGCGCATCGACCGTTCCAACTCCGGGCCAACGCAGTAGGCGTCCTTGCCGTCCTCATAGCCAACGACGTAAAGGAGAGCCTTGTTGTTGTTCTGGATGTTGTCGAGGGTGGACTGGCACCACTCGGTCGGCTCCTCGTCGGAAAAGTTGGGGACGGTGACTGCGTAGATGGGGTGGTACTTGGAGGAGAAGGATTCTGCGTCAGTCTCGATCTTTGCGCGCTGCTCGTCACTGAGGAAGCTATCCGAATCAGTGACGTAGCTGCTCGGCGTGAGCGGCTCGGTCGCGAACGCGGGCGCGCCACCGACCAGCATCACTGCGGCCATGACGGCCGCGATGCCCAGGCGTTTTATCCGTGGCATGTGATCCTCCTTGGTGAGTGGCGAACAGATCAAGATACACCATCGTGGAGCACAGCGTCTCCAATAACGTGTATCTTGCGTCACGATCTAGTGGTGTGAGATCAGTGTAGGTGATGGTCGTGTGCGGGTGGAAATAAGTCTGTGGCGAGCCGATGCCCTGCGTCGAGGCATAGATAACGAGGTCATGCTTGTCAGCGTCATGTGGCGGGGAATCCGCGTGAACCTCCTCTATCGTCGCCCTGGCGCGGCCAGTGCGCGGTTGGTAAGCGTGGTGACCCGCGAAGCCGCTGCGCTCGCTCGTAAGGGATCTTCGTCAAGGGCCTCGCGCGCCTCGGTCATTGCCTGTTCGGCTTCGCTCATCAGCTTGTTCACGTCGAGGAGAGCCGAACCCTCGTGGTCCTTCAGGTACTTGCGTGCCCAGGCGAGGGCTGCATCGGCGTCGCGAATATGGCGCTGAGCGGTCTCTTTCGCCTTGCGCCTAGCATCTTCCTGAGTCATTAGCGGAGCGAGGACCGCTTCCAGTCTGAGCTCCACGTCGCGAAGACTTTCGAGCGCGCCGAGGGGATCCTCGTCGCTAACCAGCGCGCGCTGTCCCCTGGCGATGGTGGCCTCGGCCTCGTCAAGAAGGGGAGAGAAAGCATCGGAGGAATCGAGCTGCTTCGCGTCCGACAGGGCGGCGGACACGGATCCGATGGAAGCGGTGAGCCTCTCGCGGAACGCGTCAAGATCAGTCTTTGCGGAGAAGATCGCATCCGTCTGCGCATTGGCCATGGTGAGTGCGCGCTGGGCGGTATCCAGCGCGGAGGCTGCGCGGGTGGCGTCGGTGTCGATATGCGCGCCGGCCGTCTCCAACGCCGCGCGAGCGGACTCCAGCAGTTGTTCCGCGCGCTGCGGATTGTCCTGGAGGGAAGCGAGCATGGATTCGGTGTAGAGGCCCGCAATGCTGGAGAGTTCCTCCTTCGAGCGCTCCAGATCGGCGAGCTCCTCGACAAGGCGCTCGCGAGCGTCAGCAAGCTGGGTGGGAAGCGATGAGCGCTTCTCGCGCTGTGCGGCAAACTCCTTGCGCGCGTCCTGCAGGGGCGGCAGGTTCTTGTCGAGGTCCTCCGTGATTGTCGTAGCGAGGCGTCGCTTGGCGTGCGAATCAGGGGTCTGCTCGATCTGTTTGTGGGTGTCGAAGCCGCGCGCAATAGCCGCCTTCGCCGCCTCGAGGCGACGTCCGTACTCTTCAGCCGCGGCGCTACCGAACTGGGCGCGAGCAAAGTTCCAGTCCTCTTCGGCGGCGCGCACCTGTTCCTCGGCCTCCGACAAGCGTCGCCGTGCTTCCGCGGCGGCCCTCAGAGCGTCGCGCCGTACGGTATCCACGATCGGGGTGGGTTCCGTATCCACATCCACAGTTGGGGGTTCGCCGTATTCGTATTCTCTCTGTTTGCGGATCCACACCCATAGGTTGGAGACAATGGCAATCACAATGACCGCGGATATGATGATGTTAGCGCCGCGATTCCTCTTGGCTTCTTCCTTCTTTTGCTCCTCGCGCCTTTTCTCCTCCTCTTGCCGTCTCTTGCTGTTCTCGGCAGCGTTGCGTGCCCTGAAGTCGTAATCGCTGCGTAGAGAGATGATGAACGTGCGAGAGCCCGCCACTGCCTCTTCAGGGGTCAGTGGGGTGGTTTTATGGTCTTTATGGGCGATACGTAGCGCGCCGTCCAGCATCGGCCTGGTACTCGAATCTTTCGCTAGCTCCACACCCGCGCAGGAGACGTTCGTACCATCCTCGTAGGCGACAACGTAGAGGATGCCTTTTTCTTTAGTCCGTGATTTCTCGAGGGCGGCCTTGCACCACGCTGATGGCTCCTGGCCGGAGAAGTTGGGAATGACGGCGACGTCGATGTACGTGGTGTATGTGGAATAAAACGATTTCGCTGGGGTCTCAATAGTTTCGCGTTGCTCGTCGCTCAGAAAGCCGTCGGGGTCGGTGACGTGTCCGCTCGTGGTGAGCGGTTCGGTCGCGAACGCGGGTGCGCCGCTGACCAGCATCGCAACCATCATGATGGCTGCGATGCCCAGGCGTCGGATCCGTGACACGGTGCCTCCTGCTCGTCGATGAAGCGATAAAGCTCTGTTGTGCGGCTCGATTGCGCTGACAACACGCCGTTTGGTGCGGCGCCGGTTCGCGATCGTTCTTAGTTTACGAGGAAATATGAGGAGCTGTGAGGGACTCGCTTACATTGCCCGAGGCCACAAGGACGCCGTGAGGCCCGCAAAAAGAATTTGCGGGCCTCACGGGTGGGGCAAAACTCAGAAGCTGCCGGAGGCGGAGGACCAGCCGCCCGAACCCCAGTCGGAGCTGCTCGAGCTCGAGCCCCAGTCGGAGCCGCCGCCGGAAGCGAAGGACCAGCCGGATCCGGACGAGCTGGAGCCGCTGTGGAAGGGGTCGAAGTCGTCTCGGTGATGCGAACCGGAATTTGAGAACAGCGTCGACCACAGGAGGAAGTCGCCCAGGGACGAGCCCGTGTAGGACCCGTTGCCCGTAGTGGGCTGTCCCCACGACCCGCCGAAGTTCTGGATGGGAGTCGCCATGACGCTGTCCGCGAGGGCGCGTGCGTTCATCGCGTGCGTCGACGCGGCCTCGGGATCGTCCTCGAGTGAGCGCTGAGCGGTGCTCAGGGCCGTCTCGGCGTTGTTGAGGGTCGAACGCAGCTCCAGATCGATGGCTCCACGTCGGCCCTGCACGTAGCGCTGGGCCTGAGAGACGGCGGACTCGGCCAGCGAAATCTGCGCCTCGGCTGCCGTGCGCGCCTTCTCGTAGGCCTCCTCCTTGGTGCGCAGTGGCTCGAGTGCCGCGTCCAGGGTGGCCTCAGACATGCGCAGGTGCTCGAGGGCCGCGAGTGGATCGCCCGTGTTCGCCAGGGCCGCCTGGGCCTCGGCGATGGCCGCGTGAGCGTCGGCCACCATCGGGTTAAACACCGCCGGATCCGTGTTCAGCTCGTTGACGTCGGTGATGTCCGAGGAGATCGAGCTGATCGCCGTGACGAGGCGATCGCGGATCGCGTCCAGGTCGGACTTCGCCGAGAAGATCGCGTCGGTCTGGTGGTTGGCCATCGTCAGGGCGCGCAGGGCAGTGTCGAGGGCGCTCGCGGCGTGCGCACGGTCGGTGGGGGCGGACGCCTCCGCGGTATCGAGTGCGGTGCGCGCCGAGGTGAGGAGGGCCGAGGCCTGCTCGGGGTTGTCCTGGAGGGAGGCGAGCATCTGCGCAGGGTAGAGCGTCGAAATGCTGGCCAGCTCGGACTTTGCGCGCTCCAGATCCGTCAGCTCCTCCGCGAGGCGTTCGCGGGCCTCGGCGATTCGCTCGGGGAGCGAGGCCTGCTCGGCGCGCTTGGTGGCGAACGACGCCTGAATGGCACTCAGCGGGTTCATGTTGGCGCCCAGATCCTGCATGATCGCGGTGGCCAGGCGGAGCTGCTCGGCGGGCGCGGTCGCGGAGTTCATCTGCCCCTGGGCGCTAAAGCCGCGCGAGACAGCCGCCTTCCCGGCTTCGATGGCGCGGGCGAATTCGTCCGTGGAGTTCAGGCCGAACTGGGCACGCGCATAGTTAAGTTCGTCCGTCGCGGTGCGCACCTGCTCGTCTGCGGACAGGAGCTGTCGGTTCGCTTCCTGGGCGGCGTGCGCTGCTCGCTCCGCGTCGACCTGTGTGGCCTGCTGGGCGGCGAGCCTGTTGCGACGCGACGAGCGTGCAACGCCGATAGCGATGGCAATGACGCCGACCACGAGGAGCAGGAACATGGAGAAGAACCCCAAGAGCGAGCGGCCGTCGTCGTTGGTCGCGCCGGCGTTGCTCGAGTAACTCGAGCCTGTGGAACTGGAACCTGAACTGGACGTGCCGCTGAGGAGGGTATTGACGAAGGCGTTGACCCCGTTGGCGACGGCGGAGGACGTGAGAGGATTGGGCGTCAACTGGGCCTCGGATGCGCGCACGGCGCTCTGGAGAGAGGAACTCGAGGGGCCGTTGTAGGAACATGCCGCGTCACGGCGCTGCGAGTACGCGATGACGTAGACGACGGTGCCGTTGGCCAGGGAGGAGCGCTCGACGGTCTGCTTGCACCAGGAGTCTGCGTCCGTGCCCGAGAAGTTGGCGACCACGACGACCTTGACGGGTTTGCCCGAGGAGGTGGCCCTGCTTGTGGCGGACTCGATCGTGGAACGGTCGGCGCTGGAGAGCCACCCGTCGGGATCGGTGACCGAATCGCTGATGGACAAGGGTGATGCTGCGAGCGCGGGAAGGCCCAGCGCAAGCAGTATCGCTGTCAGAACAGCGATGAGGCTGAAACGGCGGATTCGTGTCACGGGGTCCTCCTGCGATGTGGCGAACAGGTCAACATACACCATGTGCGCCGTATGCGTCTAGCGTGTGATGCACCGCGGCGTCGGTGATTGTTTCCGTAGGGTCAGTCTACGTGACGAGGGCGGAGAAATGCGGGCAGCGGTGCTGTTCGCTACAGGCGTCGGCCGCTCTCCCGCGCGCGGAGGAAGAGGGCCCTATGATAGGGAGAGCCCATAGGGGCTTTCAGACTATTGAGAGAAGGAGGGGACCATGCCCACCGGTAAAGTGAGGTTCTTCGACGCAGATCGCGGTTTTGGCTTCATTGCGGGAGATGACGGCGCTGATGTCTTCCTCCACTCGTCCGCGCTGCCGGCCGACCACGCCAACCCGCGAGTGGGTGCTCGCGTGGAGTATTCGGTGGCCGACGGACGAAAGGGACCGCAGGCTCTGAGCGTGCGTTTCCTCAAGGAGACAGCTTCCGTTGCCCGAGCCAAGCGCCGCAAGCCGCAGGCGATGGTGCCCGTCGTCGAGGACCTGATTAAGCTCCTCGACTCGTCGAGCGCCGCGCTGCGCCGCGGATCGTACCCGGACAACGCGACCAAGATCGCGAAGGTGCTGCGCGCCGTCGCAGAGGAATTTGATGCCTAAGACTAGTGCCCGCCTGCGGGCAGTGAAGAAGGACGCCGTCCTCGAGGCCGCCGTCGACGTCGCGCGCGCCGGTGCCGAGGCCGTCGCGTATCCGCGTCCCGTCGGCGAGCACGTCGGATTTGAGATGGTGTCGGAGCGCCTGGCCACCCACTATTTCGCGTCGACCGACGCGGGTTACGTGGGCTGGTGCTGGGCCGTGACCGTCGCCCGCGTGCCGCGCGGACGCGTCGCCACCGTGTGCGAAGTCGATATGACCCCCCGTGAGGGCGCGCTTCTGGCGCCCGAGTGGGTGCCGTGGGAGGATCGCCTGCGTCCCTCGGATATTTCTCGCGACGACGTCCTGCCCTACAAGGCGGACGATGAACGTCTCGTGCAGAGCTTCGAGGACACGAGCGTGGACCCGGACCTGCCGGTCGTGCGAGAGCTTGGCTTAGGAAGAGTGCGCGTCCTCTCGCCGGAAGGACACAGCCAGGCCGCGAAGCGCTGGTATGAGTCGGAGCGCGGCCCGAAGTCGGGGCGTCGCCCGCGCAACACGTGCTCCACGTGCGGCTTCCTCGTGAAGATGGGCGGCGACATGCGCACGATGTTTGGCGTGTGTGCGAACGAGTGGGCGACCGACGACGGGGCCGTGGTCTCTCTGGATCACACGTGTGGTTCCCACTCGGAGACCGACGTCCCCAAGAACGGTACCGCGTGGCCCGTGCGTCCCTCGCGCGTGAACGAGGGGGCGCTCGATGCCGAGCCGATGCCGCGCGCATCGCACGAGGCGAAGAAGGACGAGGCTGCGGTCGCCGAAGTGACGTCCGCCCAGGCCGAGGCCTCGACGGGTGAGGAACAGGAAGGCTGACCTTTCATTCCGCTATAAACTGACAGAAAGCACTCGGGACTGAGTCCCGGGTGCTTTCTCAGCAAGTGGGCAAATGATGAGTTTGTTTGCGCGTGGGCGGCCGAGCAGGCACGATTGTCCGGTGAGCACACAAGAAAAGACCGCCCCATCCCGCGGCGGCTTCGCACAGTCACTTGATTCGTTCTTCCAGATCTCCAAGCGCGGCTCGACGATTAGTCACGAAATCCGCGGTGGATTTGTCACCTTCTTCGCGATGGCGTACATCCTGGTCGTCAACCCGGCGATCCTGGGTAATGCCGTTCCCGAAGACGGCTCGATTACGACCCAGGGCATCGCCGCCGGTACCGCGCTCGTCGCGGGCGTCATGACGATCCTCATGGGCGTTGTCGCGAACTACCCGCTGGCGCTCGCCGCAGGCCTCGGCCTCAACGCGGTCGTCGCCTTCACCCTGGTCCTCGGCGCCGGCCTCAGCTACGGCGAGGCCATGGGCATCATCGCCTGGGAAGGTATCCTCATCTTCCTGCTCGTTCTCACGGGCTTCCGTGAGGCCGTTTTCCGTGCGGTTCCCGCCGCCCTCAAGACCGCCATCACCGTGGGCCTGGGTCTCTTCGTCGCCCTCATCGGCCTCGTGAATGCGGGCATCGTGCGCACCGGCGCGACCCCCGTCCAGTTCGGTATTTCGGGGTCGCTCGACGGCTGGCCGGCCCTCGTCTTCGTGTTCGGCCTGTTCCTCATGATGATCCTCTATGTGCGTAAGGTGAAGGGCGCGGTGCTGATCTCGATCATCGCGTCCACGATCCTCGCTGTCATCGTTCAGGCCTTCGCCCACATTGATCGCATCTCCGAGACCAACCCGACCGGCTGGGGCCAGACCGTCCCCGAGCTCAAGGGATCCCCGATCGCGGTTCCCGTCTTCGACACGCTCGGAAAGGTGGATCTCTTCGGCGGCTTCGGCAAGCTCGGCGTCGTCTCCGTGATCCTGCTGGTCTTCTCGCTCATGCTCGCCGACTTCTTCGACACCATGGGCACCATGGTGGCCGTCGGCGCCGAGGGTAACCTGCTCGACAAGGACGGTAACCCGCCCAAGACCCGCCAGATCCTGATCGTCGACTCCCTGGCCGCGGTGGCCGGCGGTGTTGGTGGCGTTTCCTCGAACACCTCCTACGTCGAGTCCGCCTCGGGCGTCGCCGAGGGTGCTCGTACCGGCCTGGCCTCCGTCGTCACCGGCATCCTGTTCCTGCTGTCGACCTTCCTGGCGCCCCTCGTTGAGCTGGTCCCGACCGAGGCCGCCTCTACGGCCCTCGTGTTCGTCGGCTTCCTCATGATGACCCAGGTGACCGGCATTGACTGGGATTCCAAGGAAGTTGCGATCCCCGCCTTCATGACGATCGCCTTCATGCCCTTCGGTTACTCCGTGTCCGTCGGCATCGGCGTGGGCTTCGTGACCTACGCGGTCATCCAGCTCGTCAAGGGCAAGGCCGCCAAGGTGCACCCGCTCATGTGGCTGGTCTCCGCCCTGTTCGTCATCTACTTCCTGATGGGCCCGATCCAGCGCCTCCTCGGCGTCGGCTGATTCGTCACGCTTCACGCCCTTCCCGCCCCGCCGGAGCCTCCCTCCGGCGGGGCGGTCGTATCCTGGGAAGGTGCACCGATGGGGGCCGGTCGGCGCCGCCAGCACCTGCCTCGTACAGTGCGCGAATTGAGAGAGGGAGGAATGGCATGTCGGCAACGTTTGCATCCATGCGCTACGTGAACTACCGGTACTGGTTCGTCGCCTCCCTCATTGCGTCGACGGGCGTGTGGCTCCAGCGTGTCGCCCAGGACTGGTATGTCCTGACGGTCCTCACCGATCACGACGCGTCGCAGGTTGGCCTCGTGACGGCGCTCCAATTCCTCCCCATCATCCTGTTCTCCGCGTGGGCGGGGGTCCTCGCGGATCGCATCCCGGGGCGCCGTCTCCTGCAGTGTACGCAGACGGGGGTCGGCCTCGTCTCCCTCATCATCGGCATCGTCGTCCTGACGGGGACTGGCGAACTCTGGCACCAGTACATCCTGGCGTTTATCTCGGGCACGATCTCCGCCGTCGATACCCCGGCGCGTCAGGCCTTCGTGGGTGAGCTCGTGCCCCACGAGAAGATGGCGAACGCTGTCGCCCTCAACGCGACCGCTTTCCATACTGCGCGCCTGATTGGCCCGGCGTCGGCGGGTTTCTTCATCGACTGGTGGGGTATTGGCCCGGTCTTTCTCATCGACGCGGTCATGTTCATGGCCCCCGTCATCGCGCTGGCGCTCATGCGCGGCGACCGGCTCTACCCGCGCACCCTGGTCCCGCGCGCCCGCGGCCAGCTGCGCGAGTCCGTGATCTACGTGCACGGTCGCACCGACATTCGCATCATCCTCGCGCTGATCTTCGTCGTCAGTGCCCTGGGCATGAACTTCCAGATGACGAGCGCCCTCATGGCGACGACGGTCTTCGGAAAAGCCGCCGGCTCCTTCGGCATTCTCTCGACCTTCATGGCCTTCGGTTCGATTCTCGGATCCACGGGAGCGGCGCGCCGCGCTCCTCGCCTGCGCACGATTCTCATGGGTGCCGCCTTCTACGGGACCGCCGAGATCCTGCTGGGTCTGTCGCCCTCGTACTGGTGGTTTGCCCTCCTGTCGATCCCCACGGGCTTTGGCATGCTGACGATGAATACGAGTGCGAACGCCCTCGTGCAGACGCGCACCGACTCCGATAAGCGTGGGCGTGTCATGGCCCTGTACTCCCTGGTGTTCCTCGGAGCAACCCCGATCGGATCGCCGCTCATCGGATGGGTGGGCACGACGTTCGGTGCGCGCTGGTCGATCCTGGTTGGCGGTATCGCCTCCCTCGGCATCGCGCTCATCTGCGGGGCGTGGGCGATGATCCACTGGAAGGGACGCGTTGTGCGACGTCGGACCTTCCCGTGGGTCGGTATCGAGGCGGATTCGTCCGTGGACGCGCCGCGCCGCTCGGTCGACCCGCTCTGATTGGTCCCCGGCGAGGAGCTAGAGCACGCGCTCCAGGCAGTAGTCGATGGACGCCAGGAGAGCCTCCACGTCCCCGATCTCCACGCTCGGCCACGTGCCAATGCGCAGCTGATTGGCACCCACGCCGCGGTAGGCGCCGATGTCGACGATCCCTCGCGCGCGCAGGTGCGCCGCCAGCTCGGAGGCGCTCACGGCCTCGTCGATCTCGATCGTGGCGGTCACGGGGGAGCGCCAGGCCGGATTGTCGACGAAGGGGCGCGCGGCCAGGTTGGCTTCGGCCCAGTCGTAGATGAGGGACGAGGCCTGGGCGCAGTGGGCGCTCACGGCCTCCATACCGCCGCGCTCGAGCAGCCAACGTACCTGGCGCTCCGCCATGATGATCGTTGCGAGCGCGGGTGTGTTGAGCGTTTGGTCCTTGCGCGAGTTGTCGATCGCGGCGGACAGGGACAGGAACTGTGGGACCCAGCGTCCGTCGGCGCTCTCCTCGATGTGACGCGCGCGCTCAACGGCGGCGGGGGAGAGGATCGCGACCCACAGGCCGCCGTCCGACCCGAGGGCCTTTTGGAGGGAGAAGTAGTAGGCGTCGACCTGGGTCAGGTCGACGGGTGCGGCCCCCGCGATCGACGTGCCGTCCACGAGGGTGAGCGCGTCGGGCGCATCGACTCGGTAGACGGGGGAGGTCACGCCGGTGGAGGTCTCGTTGTGGGGGTATGCGTAGACGTCGACGCCTTCTGAAGCCCCGCGCGGGGAGACGGTGACGAGAGATCCGTGTGCGGCCTCGTCAATGAGGGGGGGAGTGAGGTGGGGCGCGTGGGTGGCCTCGGAGGCGAATTTCGCCCCGAATGCACCCCAGGAGCCGAACGCTGCGCGGGAGGAGATGAGGCACGCGCAGGCCACGTCCCAGAATGCGGAGGCGCCGCCGTTGCCCAGGACGACCTCGTAGTCACTGGGGACCGACAGGAGGGTGCGCAGTCCGTCCTTCAGTGAGGCGACCACGTCTCGTACGGGCGCTGCGCGGTGGGAGGTGCCCATGAGGAGAGGGGAGGAGAGCGCCTCGATCTGTGCGGCGCGCACCTTGGAGGGGCCGCAGCCGAAGCGTCCGTCGGCGGGGAGGAGGGCCTGGGGGATGTCGGGGAAAGCCACCATGGCAACAGCCTAGTCTCCTGACGCTGGGTATTTCCATCACGTTCATTGATCGAATTATCGTGAGGCCGCACACGCCGACACGCCTGTTTTTCCGCATCAACGCGTCGTTGCGCCTGCGGGAAGGAAGGTGACCCTATTCTGTGTTTATTACCGCCTGATGAAGGAGGCCGACGTGGCAGACCTGATCGACACCACCGAGATGTACCTCAAGACCATCCTCGAGCTCGAGGAGGACGGGGTCACCCCCCTGCGTGCGCGCATCGTTGATCGCTTGGGGCATTCAGGGCCGACGGTCTCGCAGACGGTCGCACGTATGGAGCGCGACGGGCTGCTGCACGTGATGGGCGATCGCCGCCTCGAGCTGACCGACACCGGCCGCGCGCACGCCACCGAGGTGCTGCGCAAGCATCGCCTGGCTGAGCGCCTCCTCCTTGACGTGATCGGCATGGATTGGGCGCAGGTGCACGACGAGGCCTGCCGCTGGGAGCACGTGATGAGCGACGCCGTCGAGGCGCGCCTGGAGGAGCTGCTGACCAATACGTGCGTGGATCCCTACGGAAATCCCATGCCCGGCTGTGCGCCGCTGGAGGGTGCGTATTCTGCCGAGCTGGCGGTGCGTTCGCTCGAGGCTGGCGCGCTCACTCTGGCGCGCATCGGCGAGCCGATTCAGGCGGACGTGGAGCTGCTCGCCTCCTTCGATGAGCTGGGCCTGCGTCCGGGCGCTCGCGTGGGCCTCTCGGCGCACGGTGACGTCGTGCGCGTCGCCTCTCTCGACGAGGCCGGCGAGGTTCGCGGGTACCTGACGATCCCGATGGCGTTGGCCGCGCACCTTTTCGTGCGGGGTGAGTGAGCGCTGAGAAACGACGAGGCCGGGGCAAACAGCCCCGGCTTTTGTCGTTTACGGGGTGTGTCTCGAATCGCGAAACGCGTGTAGGTGCGGAGTTTCTCCTGGGATCCTGGGGTGCAAATATCACGGAATGGTAACGATGAGGGAGGTCACTGTTACCAGAACGTGACATTGGCCGGGTGGTCAAGGTATAGTTCATATCGGTCATCAGACCACCCGCCCATTCGGAACCCGAAGTGAGACGACGAATGGAGCGGAAAAATCGTCTCACGCGGGGAACCCAGATGTGGCTCCTTGAGCCTTGGGGTGAAGCTCGCGCGCCGAGCCGGACCTCCCGTCCGAACCCGACAGCTAACCTCGCAGGGAAACAGGGAGAACATGAGTGAAGACTATTAAGCCTGCTCCGCGTCACCGCATGGCACGTCGCCCGCTGACCGACTCGGTCGTTGAGGGTATGAACGTTTCCGGCGCTGCTCGTCCGATCGCTTTCGCGTCGGCCGCCGGTGTTGCGCTGACCGCGATTGCCGCCGGCGTTGCGAACGCCGCCCCGGCGACCCCCCAGTCTGAGCCGCAGAGCGCTGACCTCAATACGACGACCGTTGCCGTCGATGACGTGACCACCGTTGAGGTTCCGGACATCGAGTGGACCGCCGAAGAGGATGTCACCGCTTCCGCCACCGCTGAGGCTCCTGCGCCGGCCCCCGCCGCTGCGACCCCCGCCGCCGATCAGTCCGACTCGGCTGCTTCCCGCTCGGAGACCCGTTCCGACGCGACCTCCGACACTTCCGCCCGTCAGGCCAGCCTGAACGCGGCTGGCGGCGACATTGTCTCCGTCGCCCTCGGCCTGACCGGCATCCCCTACGTCTACGGTGGCGAGAGCCTCGGTGGTCTTGACTGCTCCGGCCTGGTCAAGTACGCGTACGCGGCTGCTGGCATCAACCTGCCGCACTCCTCGTCCGCTCAGGCCGCTGGCGGCACCATCGTGTCCGACCCGCAGCCCGGCGACATCGTGTCCTACCCCGGCCACGTCGCCATCTACATCGGCGGCGGCCAGATGGTTGAGGCCACGGTGCCCGGCCGTCTCTCCCAGGTCTCGCCGGTTCGCGCTGGCGCCACCTACGTGCGCTACTGAGCCTGCGATAGAACGCTGACGATCCCCGCAGCCCCTACGGGCTGCGGGGATCGTTAGTTTATGCTCGGGTTGGGCTTTCGCGGATCGTTAAAATACGGCACAATATAAGTGACTGCCACCACGAGGAGGACATCATGAGTTCTACCGAAGTCATTCTGGTCGGTGTCGATGGCTCGACGGAGAGCCTTGCCGCCGTCAAATGGGCCGCTGATCGCGGCGCGCGCACCGGAGCGCGCATCCATTGCCTGTGCACCTACGCGCTGGCCTCGTACTCTGCGGCCGCCCTGGACGGCGGATACGCCGTTCTCGACGATGAGGCCCTGAAGGCGGGTGCCGAACAGGTCGTCGAAGAGGCGAAGGCTCTCGCTCGCGAACGCGGAGCGTCGCATGTCTCGGGTTCGACCGAGCCCGGAGACCCGGCGGGGGTGCTCATCGACTTCTCCGCCGAGGTGGACATGATCGTCGTGGGTTCTCGCGGCGGCGGTGGATTTGCCGATCGCCTCCTGGGGACGGTCTCCTCCGCTCTACCCGCTCACTCGAAGTGCCCCGTCGTCGTCGTCCCCCGCCACACCTCGGGCAAGAAGTTCACGCCCGTCGAGCGCGTCGTTGTCGGTATCGACGGTACCGATCAGCCCTCGTGCGCGCTCAAGCGCGCGATCGGCGAGGCTCGCCTGTGGGATGCGCGCCTGACTGCGGTATCTGCCGTGCCGATCGCGGTCGGCCCCTCAGTCATGACGTGGACCCCCACGGGCGTCGATCACTCGGCCCTGCTCGCGCAGGTGCGCGAGGGGATGGATGCCGCGATCGCCGCCGCCCTGGATGGAGATGACACGCACGTCTCCCGCCACGCCCTCGACGGCTCAGCGGCATCGCTGCTCATCGAGTTCTCCACCGCGGTCGACCTGGTCATCGTTGGCACCCGCGGGCGCGGAGGGCTGGCCGGCGTGCTCCTCGGTTCGACGTCGCAGACAGTGCTCGGGCACTCGACCTGCCCGGTCATGATCGTTCCGTCCGCCCACCTCGGTGACGCGGGCACGGCCGTGCACACCGAATGGGAGCGCCGCTAAACGCATACGGTCACGAGGCCGGGGTCCGACGCGTGGATACCCCGGCCTCGTCCGTGTATGGAGGCGAATGCCCGCCAGCGTGAGCCTCTCCGCACGGCGACGCAGGACAGCGGCGCGCGCACTTTGCTACAGTGGGCGCGGACAACTTGTCACGCCCTCGTAGCTCAGGGGATAGAGCACCGCTCTCCTAAAGCGGGTGTCGGACGTTCGAATCGTCTCGGGGGCACAGTAGAAGGACGCCATGCGCAACGCTCTTGGGTATCTCGTGACCGTCGTTGCTGCCCTGTGTTGGGGTGCCTCCGGGGTCTCCGCCGACTACCTCATGGAGCATCACGGTATCGAGCTGACCCTCATCAGCTTCTTCCGCATGTTCGTCTCGGGCATTCTCGCCCTCGTTTACGTTCTCGCGCGCTCGCGCGGGGTATCCGCTCGTCACCGAGAATTGGTGTCCACACCTCGCAACTGGCGAGTCCTCGTGAGCTACGCGATTTTTGGGCTCGCGGCCTGCCAGATCACCTACATGGGGGCGATCCGGGAGTCGAACGCGGGCACCGGCACCGTCCTCCAGTACCTGGGCCTGATCCTCATCGTCGTCTGGGTGTGTCTCACCCACAGGCGATGGCCGCGAGCCTCCGAGGTGATCGCCATCGTCCTCGCCGTGAGCGGTACCTTCCTGCTGTGCACGCACGGGGCGCTGGACTCCCTCGTCATTACGCCCACTGCCCTCGCTTGGGGAGCCGTTGCTGCGCTCACGCTCGCGACATACACGCTGCTTCCCGCTCGGCTCATTGCGGCCTACGGTGCGGACGTCGTCGTGGCATACGGCCTGCTGATCGCGGGTGCGTGCGTCGGCCTGGTCGGTCGAGTGTGGCGATTCGACATCACCTGGACGCTCGACGTCGTGATCGCCATGTTCATCACCGTCGTCCTCGGCACCGCCGTCGCCTTCACCGCCTACCTGTGGGGCGTGGATCGCATCGGCCCCGTCAAGGCGTCGCTCATCGGGAGCCTCGAACCCATCGCCGCGACCGCCTTTTCCGCCCTCGTCATGGGAAGCTTGTTCACGGGCGTCGATATCGTCGGCATGGTACTTATCGTCGGCGCCGTTGTGACCATTTCCGTTGTCGACCTCCTCCGGGCGCGCCGCGTCACACAATAGGGCGGTGCTGCCGTAGGGTTAAAACGTGGTTCCTAGTATCTTTTCGCGCCGTTCTGCCCCTGAGCCCGAGGCCCCTAAGGCCTCGTCCACCTCGACGCACCCGACCACCCTCGTCGGCTCTGCGCGCGAGAAGTGGCGCTCACGCCTCGACCAGGACATCGCCGTAGACTCCACGTCGCTGCCGACGTTGTCCCTGTCCGGCGCGCATCCCGGAGGCCTCGCCCAGCTCTACACGGAACACCCCGTCCGCCTGAGCCTCCTCATCCGCGAACCCATTGCGCTGGGTCGCGCCCTTGAGCGCGCCCGTTCCATCATTGCGCGCTCCGAGCAGCGCGCCTCCGCGCACGGCACAGGCCCCATCCACCTGGGAATCGGCACGGCCTCGTGGCGCAACGGAACCGACGCCGTCACCGTCCCTGCCCTGCTGCGCCCCGTGCGTCTCGTGCGTCGCGACGACGACGTGCTCATCGCGCTCGGACGCGGCGGCCTGCTCGCCCCCGAATTGGCTGAGGCCTTGCGCAGCAACGGCCTCGACGTGGACGGGGACACGATCCTCGCGCAGGCGAGCGGCGCCCATGGATTCTCCTCCTCACAGGCAATGGCCGCCCTGCGCGATGCCTGCGCCGCCCTGCCGCGTTTCGAGGTCCGTGACGACCTCGAGATCGGCCTGTTCTGCCACCCGGCCGGTGCCCTCGCCGCCAGCCTGGCCGAGGACGTTACCGCCCTCGAAGACTCTCAGGTGATCCGCGCGCTCGCGGGCGACCAGGACGCCTGCAATGACCTGCGCTCCGAGGCTCCGGTCCCCAACCCCGCCGACCGCGACCCGTGGGCCGAAAAGGGCGTCGGCGACCTGATTCCCTCCCAGCAGGACGCGGTCGAGGCCGCCTCCGACGGACGCAGCGTGTTCATCGACATCCCCGCGCACAGCGACGACGCGTCGGTCGTCGCGGCCATCCTCGCGGACGCGGCCGCCACCGGTCGGTCGGTCCTGCACGTGTCGACCTCCCCGTCGCGTTCGATCGCCGCCTACACGCGCCTGGCCGATCTGGGCCTCGCCGACATCGTGGCGAACATCGACGGCTATTCCGATGCGCGTAAGACCCTCGCCGTGCGTGTGAGGGCCGCAATGGAGGACACCTCGCCCGTCGTCGACCAGGCAAGCGTTGACGAGATGCGCGCCCGCCTGCGTCAGGTGCGCGGCGCACTGGCCTCGTATGCGGCCGCCCTCCACCAGCCCTACGGCCGCTTCGGTGTGTGCGCGGCCGATGCGCTGCGCGCTCTCACCGACCTGACGAGCGGTGAGGACGCGCCCACGACCCGCGTGCGCCTGGACGAAAAGACCCTCTACGACATCGCAGTTGATCAGGGTGAGAGCGCCCGCGCCCTGCTGCGCGAGGCCCTGGCGTCTGGAACCCTCAAGGGCTCCGCTTCCTCCGCATGGGGCAACGCCGTCCTGACCTCCGACGAACAGGCCTCCGACGTCCTGCTGCGCGTCGACCGCCTCTCCAAGACCCTGCCCGAGCTGCGCGTGCATATTGCGGCCGTCGCCGGCGAGGCCGGCATCAAGCCCGCCGGCACGCTCGCCCAGTGGGACCGCCAGCTCGCCATGTTCGACGGCATCGCCGACGTCCTCGACGTCTTTCTGCCCCGCGTGTTCGAGCGCAGCGCCGCCGACATGGTGATCGCAACCGCACCCAAGCAGTGGCGCAAGGACCACGATATTTCGATGGGCCGTTCCGAGCGCAACCGCCTCGTCAAGCAGGCGCAGGACCTCGTGCGCCCGGGCGTGCATGTGCCCGACCTGCACCGTGCCCTCATTCGCGTCCAGGAACGCCGCGACGCGTGGTGCGCGGTCTGCGGCGACGACTCATGGCCCATCCTCCCCGCGAAGATCGGTGAGATTTCGGCACTGACGGACGCCGTGCGCGATGACCTCGACGCCATCGCCCCCGTGTTCGCGGCCGAAGAGCCGGACCTGGTGGGCACGCACCTGCAGCGCCTGACGACCCTCATCGAACGCTGGGCCGGCGACACCTCCGCCGCCCGCGAGGTGCCCGCGCGCCTGCAGATGCGCGAGCGCCTGGCCGCTCACGGCCTCGACAAGCTCGCCCAGGACCTCGCCGATCGCGAGGTTGAGGACGCCGCGATCGACACCGAGCTCGACCTCGCGTGGTGGGCGTCGCTGCTGCGCGCCATGCTCGCCTCCCAGCCTGCGCTCGGCGGAGTGGACCCCGCCTCCCTTGAGGACCTGGCGCGTGAGGGCTGCGAGCTTGACGAGGCCCAGGTGGCCTCGCTCATCCCGCAGGCCATCACGGGCGTGCGCCGAATCCGCACGAACGCCCTGGCGGCCCGGCCCAGCCAGTACGAGGAGCTGCGCGAGCTGCTCGCCGACGGGACCGCTCCCTGTGACCTGGACCTGCTCGCGTCGTACCCGCTCGTGCGCCACCTGCTGCCCGTCCTCATGACGGTGCCCTCAATGGTTCCGGTGCTTGCGCCGACGGGGCGTACCGTCGACGTCGTCGTCCTGGACGGTGCTGACGGCCTGCCGCTCGCCGAGCTGGCTCCCATCATTGCGCGCGGCCACCAGCTGGTCGTCATCGACGATCTGACCGGCGCCTCGGAGGGCGGCGCGACCCGCGAGCTCGCGGGCGTCCTGCCGGTCGTGCGCGTCGAGCCCGGTCCGCGCCGCCTCAACGATCAGGTGGCCCTGCTGCTCGCCCGCTACGGCTACGAGCACGCCGGCATCCCCGTCCCGTGGACTGCCGCGAATGCGCCCGTGTCCGCCCGCTGGGTGGAGGCGACGGGAATGCCCGCGCCCGGTGCGCACGCGATCGAATCAACCGCCGCCGAGGTGCGTGCAGTCGTCGATGCCGTCATCGAACACGCGGTCGAGGCTCCGGAGCGTTCCCTCGCGGTCGTCGCCCTGTCCGAGCGGCACGCGCAGCGCATCCGCGAGGCCCTGGAGAGCGTGAAGGCCGACGAACCCGGCCTGGCCTCGTTCTTTGATCCCGCGACCGCGGAACCCTTCGTCGTCGTCGGCCCCGATCAGGTGGCCGGCCTGACCCGCGAATCGCTCATTCTGTCAGTCGGGTTCGCGAAGACCCCGCACGGGCGCGTCATTCACGACTTCGGCGTCCTGTCGAGCGAGGACGGCGCGGACGCGCTCGCCGAGGTCCTGCGCGTCGTGCGTGGCGACCTGATGCTCGTCTCCGCCCTGCACAGCGCGGAGATCGACCGCGACCGCCTCGGCCACGAGGGTTCGCGTATGCTCGTCGATCTCCTGGAGATCGCCGAGGGGCACGCGGGCGAGGGCATGGACGCTTGGCCTGTCCTGGCCGGCGAACCGGACCGCCTGCTCGTCGACCTCGCCGAGCACCTGTACTCGCGAGGCCTCGAGGTCGTCGCGAACGTCGGTATCCCCGGCGGCATGCGTATCCCGCTCGCGATCGGTCACCCGGAGTCTCCGGGGCGCCTGCTCCTGGCGGTACTCACGGACGACGAGGAGTACCTGGCGGAGCCCAGCCAGCGCGTGCGCGACCGCGCTCGTCCCCGCTGGCTCGAGGCGCAGGGCTGGGCGGTCTACACCGCCCTGTCGATGCCCCTGTTCATCGACCCCGACAAGGAGGCATCACTTGTCGTCGATGCCGTCCTGGATGCGCTCGAAAAGCTGCACACCACCGACGATGAACCCGTCGTCGAGGTCCCCGAGCGTATCGCCGATGACGAGGCCGCGGACGAGCGGCTGGAAGAACGCGTGGACGAGGCTTCCTCTGAGGACGGTGCCGAGGTGGCAGACGATGCTGAGGACACCGCAGACACCTCGGACTCCCCGCGCATGCCGATGCTGGACGACGGCCTCGACGAGGAATCCAAGCGCCGCAAGAAGGCCGACGAGGACACCACCGGCATGTTGCTGGCCATCAAGCGCAAGGAGCGCGCCTCCGAAGAAAACCGTGGTCCGCGCCCCGCGATCGCCAAGGGCCTGCCGCTGGCCGCCTACTCCGATGACCAGCTCGATGAGATGGCCGCCTGGGTGCGTTCCGACGGCGTCGAGCGCACCGACCTGGAGACCGCCGAAGAGCTGCGCGAGGCCCTGGGCATCACGCGACGCGGCTTCCAGTCCGACGCGGTCCTAGGCAACGTCGTGCGTCGCACGAAGCCCGCGGTGAGCGCGCAGGAATCTGACGAGGCCTCGGCTTCCGATGACGCGCAGCCGGAGGAATCCTCCGATGAGTGAGCCGACGCCGCGTAAGCGTCGCCGGGTCGCCCGCTACGTATCCGACGTGGACCGCCGCCTCATCGAGGAGGGCCTGCCGCCCTCCTGGGAGGATCGCGTGCGCCCCGAGGACACGCGCCCCGGCTCCATGGCAGACGCCCCCGACCGGGGCGACGGCGCCAACGACGCGCGCCTGCTCGAGAATGTGCCGCCGCACGCGCAGGCGCGCGCGTAGGGGCTGGCGTAGGCGCGGGTGTCCGGATAGGTTGTGCACATCCGGATAGGTTATGCGCATCCGGATAGGTTATGCGCATCTGGATAGGTTATTAAGCTATCCGGATCTTCATTACCTATCCGGATGTTGTTTACCTATCCGGATACGTGCAGTTATCCGGGCGGGAATGCCCGCCAGGTGTTTGCGCGGGGGCCTGTGGAGTGGCCCCTCGCTCGATCACGTCATTCCCACCAATCTCGCACGTAATTCCTCGCAGACTATTTCAGCTATTGAAATAATATCGTTGCAATTACAGCGTTTTCTTGGGGTAATCAAAAGTGACCGAGTTGAATTATGTGCGAGATTTGAGGGGAAGTGTGCGTGATGGGGTGCTGCAGCACAACGACGGTGGGAGGGAGCCGGGGCGGCCGGAGCGCTGTTGATACAAAAAGGCGGGGCCGATGCAATCGCATCGGCCCCGCCTTCGTCCCTCACAAGGAGGGATCAGATGCTCAGTGGCGCGGCGTGCCCTGGGCAAGGGCGTCGCGGATCTCCGTGAGGAGCTTGACCTCGTCGGAGACCTCGGGCTCGGGAGCCTCGTCCGCAGCCTTCTGGCGGCGGGCGTTGAGGGCGTTCATGGGCACCACGATGCAGAAGTAGATCGCGAAGGCCATGAGGATGAAGTTGATGATGGCGGTGATCAGCAGGCCGAACTTCACGTCGCTACCGTTCAGGGTGAGGATGAAGGCGTCCGAGAAATCGGGCTTGCCGATGACGGCCGCGATCAGCGGGTTGATGATGCCGTCGACCAGGGCGTCGACGATGTTCTTGAAGGCGGCACCGATGATGACACCGACGGCGAGCTCGACGACGTTACCGCGAGAGATGAATTCCTTGAAACCCTTGAGCATGGCTTCTCCTGTGTTGAATGAGGCCGGCCGGACCGGCAAGTCTGAATCGCCGAAGTGCCTCGGCGTGGCGGCTCTGTGCCACCGGGGAGCGCGCGCCGCGTCGGCGCTCGTTTACCGTTGCAAACACTAGTGGGGACTTTTGTCTTACGGACAGTGATTAGGGAGTAATGTTCGTCGCACTTTTTGTAATTCGGTCAGCGATCTGTGATTTTAGGCCGAAAAGTCCGGTGTGAGAGGTGTGTGACAAACGGCCGTTGGCGTTGCGGTTAACAGGAAAAACACTGGAAAAAGGCCTATCGGACGTTTGTTGCAATCGTGCGTGTCGGCGTCACGATCGCGTCAACGGGAACGTCGTGAGGCTCCGCAGGAATTACTCCGGCCTCCAGTACCTCGTCGTCAAAAATCGCCGCAACGACCGGGGTGCCGGGGCAGCGGTGCACGAGCGCGCGGTCGTACCAGCCTCCACCCTGGCCGAGACGGGTCCCGTCCGCGGATGCGGCGAGCGCCGGAATGACAATCAGATCCGCCTCCTTGAGCGACTCCGCGCCCCGCGCCTCACCGTCCGGCTGAGCGGGAGGTCGCCCAAGCGTCACCAACGCCCGGCCCGCCTCCCACAATCCCCAGCGCGGTTCGCTGAGGGGAGCCCCGGCCTCGTCGAGGAGGACGGGCAGGAGTGCGCGGGGGAACAATCCGAGCGCGAGGGACATGTCGGGCTCGAGGGGGGTGGGCGCGAACAGCGCGGGCAGGGTGACTCCGCCCATCGACGAGGCCAGGGCGCGGATCTGGCGAGCGATTCCCTCTGCTTCGGCGCGGTTGCGCACGGGAATAGGGGAGGGACTGAATTCCGAGGTGAAAGGGGCCTCGAGTGTGGGTGTGCCAGCGCGCCGGGCGCGGCGCCGGCTACGCATCTCCGCACGGAGAGTTGTTTTTGTGGCCATCGTCTCCCTCTTGGGCGGTTTCTTCGCTACTCTGTGAAGTATGTCAGATAAAAACCAGCCAGTAGTGCACGCTGTCGTTCCCTCGGCCGGTCGCGGAACCCGCTTCCTGCCCATCACGAAGTCTGTGCCCAAGGAAATGTTGCCCGTCGTCGACCGGCCCTCGATCGAGTACATCGTTCGCGAGGCCACGGATGCCGGCATCGAAGACATCCTCTTCGTGACCCGCGCCGGCAAGCAGTCGATCGAAGACTACTTCGACGCCGAACCCGGCCTCGAGGCCGACCTGGAGAAGGCCGGCAAGGAAAAGGCCCTCGAGTACGTCAACGAGTACAAGAAGTACGCGCGCGTCCACTCCGTGCGCCAGGGTCACCCCCTCGGCCTCGGCCACGCGATCCTGCAGGCCAAGTCCCACGTGGGCGATGCCCCCTGCGCGGTCCTGCTGCCCGACGACCTCATGGAGCCCGGCTCGCAGCTGCTGCGCAAGATGATCCAGGTGCGCGGCGCGCTGGGTGGCACCGTCGTCGCCCTGCTGAAAGTCACCCCTGAGCAGGCCACGGCCTACGCCTCGACCGCCGTTGAGGTTCTGCCGATCCCCGAGGGTGTCGACCTCGAAGAAGGCCAGCTCATGCGCATCACCGATGTCACCGAGAAGCCCCCGCTCGAAGAGGTCAAGTCCGAGTACGCAGTCGTCGGCCGCTACCTGCTCGACCCGGCTGTGTTCACGGCCCTCGAGAACATCGAACCGGGCGCCGGCGGTGAGTATCAGCTCACAGACGGGTACGCGCGCATGATCGACCTCCCCGAAGAAGAGGGTGGAGGGTTGTACGGTGTAGTCATCGACGAGCGACGCTTCGACACCGGGGACAAACTCGGCTACCTCGAAGCCAACGTCACGCTCGCCCTTGAGGACCCGGCGCTTGGAGCGGAACTCAAGGAGTTCCTGCGCTCCAAGCTCGAGGACTAACAACTATGCGAAGCGTTGCCGACTTCTACCAGGACTGCATGGCCGTTGCCCACGCGCTGCCGCCGCTCGACGTTCAGCTCGCTGACGCGGTCAGCTGCGTGCTCGCAGAGGACGTGCAGGCCCCCTTCAACCTCCCGGTCGCCGACCTGTCGGCGTGCGACGGATACGCCGTTCGCATCCGTGACTGTGAGGGAGCCACCCTGGAGTCGCCGGTGACGCTTCCCGTCACCGAGGAGATCCGCGCCGGCGCCGTCGACCCGGCGGCCCTCGTGCCCGGCACTGCGATCCGCATCGCGTCCGGCGCGCCCATGCCTTCGGGCGCCGAGGCCGTGGTCTCCCTCGAGTTCACGGACCACGGCATCGCCCAGGTCGCCCTGCGCACCGCCCCCGCCAAAGGTGAGAACATTCGCCGTCGCGCGGAGGACGTTGCGCAGGGTGACACGGTGCTGCGCTCCGGCACGCGTATCGGTGCCCGCCAGATGGCCCTCCTCGCCGGTGTGGGCCGCGACCGCGTGCTGGTCCACCCGCGCCCGCGCGTCGTTATCATCTCGATCGGCGACGAGATCGTCGAGCCTGGTGGCGAGGCCCGCCCCGGCACCGTCTTCGATGCGAACGGTCACGCCCTGTCGACGGCCGTTGCTGACGCCGGCGCACAGACCTTCCGCGTCGCCGCCGTCCCGGATGAGCGCGCTCGCCTGCGCGAGACCATCGAGGATCAGCTGGTGCGCGCGGACCTGATCCTGACCACCGGCGGCATCTCCTACGGCAGTGGCGACACCGTCCGCGAGGTCCTCGGTGCACTCGGCACCGTCCGCTTTGACAACGTTGCCGCCTGGCCCGGCCACATCATGGGTGTGGGCACCGTCGGCGCCGAGGACGGTCAGCCCGGCACTCCCATCGTCTGTCTGCCCGGTGACCCCGTCTCCGCCCAGGTGTGCTTCGAGGTGTTCGTCCGCCCCACGCTGCGCCACATGCAGGGCTGGACCGCCGTCAACCGCCCCGTCGTGCGCGCCGCCATCGACCGCTCCTGGTACTCCCCGCGAGGCCGCCGCGAGTTCGTGCGCGTGCGCCTCACCGGCTCCCCCCGCTCCGGCTACAACGCCGCCGTCATGGGCACCCCGGCCTCGTTGCTGCTGTCCGCGCTCGCGGACTCCAACGCTCTCGCGGTCGTCCCCGAGGACGTGACGACGGTGCGCGCGGGTGACCGCCTGCAGTGCCTGGTCCTCGAATGAAATGCTTCCTCCGTCGTCCCCGGTGCGTGTGGGGGCGCGACATTGAGATGCTCACGCTGCGCGTGGACGACCCGGTCGGTCGCGGATTCCTGCGCAGCGGCACCGAGTCGAATCCGCGCCCGCGGGAGCTCGTTGTGCGCCCCGTTCGCGGCGAGGAGCATCGCGCCCTCGACGCCGTGCGTCGCACCGACGGGCACTGGCTGCGCCCCTGGGAGGCGACCCTGCCCCCGGACACGCTCGAACACATCCCGACGTTCTCGCAGTACATGCGTCGCGCCGATCGCGATCATCGTGAGGGCACCGGCCTGATCTTCGGCGTCCAGATCGATGGGCGCTTCGTCGGCCAGTTCTCCATCTCCAACGTGCACTGGGGTGCGATGTCGATGGGCATGCTTGGCTACTGGATCGTCTCGGAATGGTCGGGCCGAGGCCTGGGATCCTTGGTCGCGGCGCTAGTCCTCGACCTCGTCGTCGGCGAGCTCGGCCTGCACCGCGTCGAGGTGTGCGTGCGTCCCGAGAATGAGCGCTCTTTGGGTGTGTGCCGAGGCCTCGGCCTCGTGGAGGAGGGGCTGCGTCCGCGCTTTATGCACATCGGTGGCCAGTGGGCCGACCATATCGCTTTCTTTATTGACGCTGAGTCCCTGCCCGAGGGCGGCCTCGTGCGACGTCGGTGGGGGAGTTCGGCGATCGACTGAGTCAGCCGGTTTCTGTGGCTGCCGGGCGGTGCGCGTGGGGCAAATGTTACAGGTGTGACACCTGTGGTTGCTTCTCTTTTTACCGAAAGGTTTGAGAGCTCGACACGCGCCCATCGCACAAAGCGCAGCGCCACAAACGCCCGTACTTTGTGAGGGTGGAGATTGGTGGACTCGTCATTGCAGCGATATTCGTCGCGCTCATCGCAACGGTACCGTCGCTCGTTGCACGCAGGACAGCAATCGTTCAGTCTCGAGAAATTGACCGTTTCTCTCCTAGGCTGCGCATGATCCACACGAATGGGCCAGAATTAGACACATGTGACCACGCCAGCGGAACCATCCTGGCGCGGGGCGCATTGACGAGCGGAGGCAGCATGCACCAGGGCACCACGGGGCACACGCGTCCCGTTATCGACCGTCGCAACAACAAGGCGGTTCGCGAGATCGCGAAGCTGCGCGCCCGCCGCGCCGCCCGTCTCG
>ERZ809296.1186-NODE-1186-length-32684-cov-10.064084_pt1 | contig 32684 bp, 38 predicted proteins | sample MGYA00520511_ERZ809296 | MGnify/ENA primary metagenome ERZ809296 (study PRJEB31576, sample SAMEA3212662) | Homo sapiens | biome: human-gut; feature: human gut; material: fecal | place: Sweden | collected 2012 ...
TTTTTGTATTTCGTTTCCGATCTGAACATACAATATTCCTGGAATTATAAGATCGAGTACGTAATTTAGCTTTATGCAACAGAAAGAAACGGACCCGAAAAAAGAACATACATAGAATTTTTCGGATTTTAGAAAAGGAGAATGATTATGCTGAAAATCAGTGATTTTGAAGTTATGGGCTGGGAACACGCTATTCGTGGGATGCGCAATCCGATGAATAGTTGGGAGAAGAGCGATAGCGACTATCGAAAATTTCTAAGCCAAAAATGCGACGAATGCGGTAAATACAACATTCCCGACGAAAATAGTTGTGATGGATGTTGGGTTGATAATTACAAATTTCCATATAAGGGCTTTATAGTTGGCCCCAATGATTTTGATTTAATGACTCGTCTTCGTAACGCCGGAACTGACCATCGAAAATTCATGCGGATGATTACTGTGTATGTTGATATTTTGGCCCCGCTGTATTGGTAGTGTGGTTTTTTCTGCCAATGAAACACTTTTCCTGTTTATCGACAGGGGTCACGTTTAGCAAAAAAAAATTTGTTAAAACATGGCTAACGGGGAACCTCCCATTGGAATCCCGTGGGAAACGCTTTAAACATTTTCGCGAAAAATACATTGTATATTATGAAGAGAAAGAAGTAGCAGTAATGAGTCCTGGGGGAAGGTCCCAGCACCTGAGATGGTGTCATATAAGAAATAAGACCGAGCGACTCTCGGGCGGGAAACGAACCGTACAAGACTACACTTTCTCTTTTTGAGTTTTTTAAGAAGGGAAGGTTTAAACATGAATGAGATTTTATCCCATTATGGAATCAAAGGCATGAAATGGGGAGTGAGAAGATATCAGAACTCTGACGGGACATTGACTTCGGCTGGAAAAAGCGATATTCAGAAGAAGATATCATTATCGAAAAAGGCTCTGAAGTTCATCGTATAGTTCCTAGACAATGGTCAGAAAGAGAAAAAAGTCTATCTGGACATGCTTACGCCTCTTACAAGAAGGAAGACACCGAGCGATATAGGAAGTTCGCAAGAATGTTCGGTGACGGCAACAATTATGTAGATATGACATTTAAAGCAAAAGATGTTATAGTGTCTCCATCAAGAAAAAAGAGAGTCGACGAATTCATTAAACTTATAGATTCCGATCCCGAAGTTAAAAAAGCTATGATAAAAGCTACTAGAACGCCCCTTTTGTTTATGCCAAAACGTCGTCTAGACCAACTCGATGACCCAAAGAAAGCAGAGAAAGCTTATGAAAAGTTTTCTTATCTCTTGGTTTCAAAACGAGAACTTAGAGATCCGTATTTTAAAAGATTAGAAGATGCTGGATATTCAATGGTCATTGACGATGCAGATGTTAGAGGTGGCATATCTAAAGCGCCTATCATTATATTTGATCGAAATAAATCAATGTCGTTGGAATCGATTAAGACTTTAAACGGAGAAAAACTATAACTTATATATCGCGAAATATTTTATATGCTTTAAAGCGAACCTGTAGAGGCCATCCCCTATGCCTTATGGGAGGGGGAGTAGGGCTACTATTGATACGTAGCTGGGTTTTAGGAAACGAAGCCCATGAAAACCGAAATGGTGTCCTCACTATTTATTTGTGGGTAAAAGATGGTCCATAAATGGGAAAGAATTTGATACTTACAAGGTAGGCACTGTGGTGAACAGTTGCAGTACGATGCATAAGATCGCGGCGAAGGAGTTCACGCTGGAGGATTTCTCGTATGAGCATTTGAGCGAGCATAGTATTAGGCACCTTAAGGATACGATCGATCTTCTTAACTTTTATCGTGTCGATTATAATCATCCTGAAATCGATGGTCTGCCGGAAAACAAGAAATTTTACTGGTGGCAGATGATCCAACTTCTTCCCTCTTCTTACAACCAGAAACGAACAGTCATGCTCAACTATGAGGTTCTGGCCAATATTCATAAGAGCCGACGGAACCATAAGCTTGATGAGTGGCATACATTCTGCGACTGGATTGAAGAGCTGCCGTACAGTGAGATTATTACGGGTTATGAGGAGGAGAAAAACGAATAATGAAGAATCTAGTGATATTTTCAGCCGAAGAACTATACGAGTTAATTCACGACAATCCTGTTGTTGATAAAAATTCTGACACTATTTATATGAGTACAGACTGCTATGAAAACGGTGGTTACAAAAACTTGGCAGATGAGGCTTAACTGTACGAAAAACGCATCTCCTATTGTGAAAGGAGGTAATGCTATGAATTATTTTCTGGCAGTGAACGACAGACAGCTCGGCACTTGTTTGAGAATGCTGTTTGCTGAAGGAATTCAAGGAATTGTTCAAGTTGTGCTAAATGACAAGAACAAGATTGAATTTCATATCAGCATTGCAGCAGACGATGATTTGCTTGAGAGCCTGAAGGAACGCTATACGATTCTAATTTCGTAAGCTGCTCGATTTCAAAGGTAAAGGGGCCTGACAAGCCCTTTTACTTTTATGCTTTTTATGATAAAATATACTTGTAGGTGAGGAGGCGGTGCCCGTGAAAGTTAAATCTAAAATGGTTTGTCCTGTTCGTCAGAAAGATGGAACATGGACAACTGTTATTAAAGAATTTGAAGAAGACATACCGGATCTAGGACGAGAAGAACTCATTTGCAATAAATGCGGACGACCAGATTATCCGAAATGTAAGGAAACAGTTTGCAAAGCTTGGATGTATCACAAAGCAAAGAAAAGGGCTGAGGATTAAACCTCGGCTCTTATTTTTGCGCTGAAAGGAGATAAAAATGAGTGATTACGGTGTAAAAGAAACCCAGTGTACACGCTGCGGACACAGAGAAGTATGCTCTCTGAAAACAGAATTTCTCGAAGCTCAGAAGGCAATTGATGAAGTATATGTAAGTCGCCCTTGCGAAGATGGCAAAAAAGTAGGCATGATTCGCATCCGTGATATAAAATACATTGAGCCAGTCGAACTTCACTGCAAACACTACATACCCGACACAGGAGTGAATATCAGATGACAATTAACGAATACCAGAAAGCCGCCTACCGTACCGCCAATCAATCCCTGACCGACTCTCAGCAGCTCCAAAACGGACTCATGGGTCTTAATGGAGAATCCGGAGAGTGCATTGATATTTTGAAAAAGCATCTCTTCCAGGGGCATGATCTCGATAAGTATCACATTGCCAAAGAGCTTGGAGATGTGGCTTGGTATCTTGCGGTGAGCGCTCAGGCTCTCGGTTTTGATTTGGAAACCATTTTACAAATGAACGTGGAGAAGCTAAAAGCGCGTTATCCTCATGGATTCAACGCCGGACACAGCCAACACCGTTCTTCTGGTGATATTTAAGGAGGACATCATGTGGAGCAAAGAAACAATTAAAAACAAAATTTACGCCCTGGTGCTTATCGGCATCGGGGTTCTTTCTATTTTCCCGGAAAACGACGCCACTGCTTGTATGTTCTTTTGCATAATCGGGGTACCTTTGTTCTTCGCTAAGGAAAACTGGATTATGAATGGAGGAGGTTCCGATTATGTATACGAAAAAAGCCGGAGGGAAAGTGTACGGAGCGCATCTGACTGCCGCCGAAAAGAAAGCGATGGATATCGAAATCCGCAGACAGCTCGCAGAGTACGATCTCAAACACGCTAACGAACTTGACGCCATGATCTTATGGCATTTGCATGAGGAATTTGGTTTCGGGCCGAAGCGTCTGAAGCAGTTCTATGACACTTTTGCCGTAAGATTGAACGAACTGATTAAACATTATGAGATGACTGATTCTGATATGGTTTGGCTGTGTACGTACAAGCTGAAACAATACGGAATCGACATTGAAGAATGGAACAAACAAAGGAGGGACTGATGGGTATCGCTAATCGTGAAAACAATCCCCGAAAGAATTCGGAGGGATATTCTGATCCAACGGCTTTCGAGGCTTTGCGGAACATTGATAAGGAAGACGAAAGATTTCACAGACTGCTTCATACATTATTTTATATCTGTGAGCTTGCTGATTTCCAAATCGAAGGCCGTATTGTGTTGATTGACAAACAGACCGGACGGGTTTGGAGATGAGAAAAACGTCCGTACACTCTTTGAAAATCTGCAAAATTGTGGCCACTTTTATTTTTAAGAAAGTGGGCTTTGACCAATTTTGGGGAAATTTTGGAGCTTGTACGGACGAAAAATCTCATTTTTGGCCAAAAAAAGTGGGCAAAAGCCCGGTTTTGCGAACCAAAAGTGGGCAGAAAAAATCGGGTGCATTTTCTGAAAACAGCACTTTTTTGGCCATTTTTGGCCATTTTTGGCCGATTTGCGCAAATTAGGTGTTGAAAAACCACTAAAAAGCCCACTTGCCCACTTTTATTTCTTATTTAATTGCGATAAAAAGTTTTAATATTTAAATAAATAAGGCGAACAAAAGTGGGCATTTGGCCACAAGCCGGAATTACATACCACAAACCAAGCAAAAAGTCAAGTGGTTTGCAAATAAAGTCCTTTCTTTATTTTGGCTTTTGTGCTATACTGTAAGAGCCACACAATCTAATAGTTTTCAAGTTGCAAGGGAAAATTACTTTGGTAAAAAGTGTTTTCTCTCTTTACTCATGTGTCCTTTGCGACTTGATTGAGATTGTGTGGCAACAATGAGGGATTTACTTTTTCGGTGCGTCTCTCATGTGGGGGCGCACTTTTTTATTGCCCTTATGAAAGGGGATAGGACAATGAGCGGAGAGAAGAAAACACCTAAAACCACTAATAATATCGCAACAGGCATCGCTATGGCTGCATCCATAGTGCCTCTTGTCAAACCTGCTATCGAAGCTGTTCGTGATTATGCGGATAAGACGATTGAGGAACGCAAAAAACTGGTCGTTGTGCCGAAGCTATATTCTTCGGAATATCGAACCACGTCGGAGCAAGCTGTAGAAATACTGACAAGCCTTGGGCTAAAGGCAGTCCTCTCTCCGACTCTTATTGATGACGCCGACGGAAAATATAGAAACTGTATCAACAATCAGGTGATTAAATCTGAGCCAAAAGCAAAACAGAAAGTCGAACCAGGGACTACTGTTCGCGTTTTGTATATAACGCAGGAAGTTATCGATGAAAGTCAGCGTCTGTTCAATGAGTCCGAAAAACGAAAAGCAGAACTATTGCTTGAGAAAAGTATAAGGCGTTCTGAGAGGAAAGAAAAAACAAAGCAAGTGGTATCGGATGTTGCTGATACTGTTAAACGAGGAGTCGGAAAAATTCCATCGGTTCTTCATAAAAAGAACAACGACAAGGAGGAACACAATGAGTAAGAATGGTAAAAAGCGAGGCTTTGGCGGTTTGCTGCTGGATTTTATTTTGGTGCTCTGTACCGGAGGATTGTGGCTCATTTGGATTTTGATACGCTATCTTCGAAATAACAGCTAAACGCTAAAACTGAATAATTGACGCGGCCAAGATGCTTAACGGTGTCTTGGCCTTTTCTTTTGTCTATTTTTGCCGCGCGAAAAATACATGCCCTTTTATGAAGAGAGGGATAGAATAGCTATTTTTAAAGATAGACATTCCCTTTTCCGTTTTGCAAAAAGCACTGAAAGGAGGCCCATTAACCATGCTTGAAAGTCAATTCCAAGCAAAGCTCATTAAAGAGCTTAAGAAAAGATTTCCTGGTTGCATCGTTATGAAAAGCGATTCGGGATATTTGCAAGGCATTCCCGATCTGCTCATTCTCTACAACGATAAATGGGCTTCTTTGGAATGTAAACAAAGCGCTGGCGCAAAGAGACAACCGAATCAAGAGTATTATGTCGGGAAGATGGATGAGATGTCGTTCTCAAGATTCATCTGCCCGGAGAACAAGGAGGAAGTGCTGCATGATCTTCAACAATCATTCGAATCTTGAAGGGCAACACGCTTTTCTCGGTGCCAGCAAATATCATTGGATAAACTACAGCGAGGATAAGATAGCGGAAGCGTATTCCAAATTCCTTGCCACGCAAAAAGGAACCGTTCTTCACGAATTTGCGTGCCAGTGTATTCGCCTTGGGCAGAAATTGCCGAAGTCTCAAAAAACACTGAACATGTATGTCAATGACGCGATCGGTTTCAAAATGATACCAGAGCAAATTCTGTTTTACTCAGAAAATTGTTTTGGCACCGCCGACACTATCATGTTTCGAAACCGGTTCCTTCGTATTCATGATTTAAAGACCGGAGCTATTCCGGCGCACATGGAGCAGCTTAAAATATACGCTGCTCTTTTTTGTTTGGAGTACAAAATAAAACCTGCTGATATCGATATAGAACTTCGTTTGTACCAAAACAATGAAATTCTGTACGATGAACCGACAGCGGAAGACATCGTTCCGATTATGGACAAAATCATCACTTTTGACAAGGTGATTCGAAAAATCAAAGAACAGGAGGGTTAAACCATGAATTCCTTTGTGGAGGAAATGCTGATGCACTACGGAATGCCGAGACGTTCCGGTCGTTATCCCTGGGGTTCTGGAGATAACCCTTACCAGCACAGCGGGGATTTTCTGTCGCGAGTGGAAGAGATGAAGAAATCTGGATTCACTTTCACAGATAAAGATGGGAAAACTTACACTGGTGAAGTAGCCATTGCCAAATCTATGGGCTTGAGCACAACGCAGTTCAGGACACAGATGAGCTTGGCGAAAGATGAAAGAAGATCTGCCGACGTTTCGACTGCTAAGGCGCTTCGGGAAAAAGGTTACAGTCTGAACGAAATCGCGGAGAAGATGGGATTCGCTAATGATTCTTCCGTCCGTTCTTTGCTCAACGAATCGTCCGAAGCCCGCATGAACCAGGCTAAAACCACGGCTGAATTCCTGAAAAAGCAGATTGCGGAAAAAGGGATGATAGATGTTGGAACCGGCGTTGAGCGGGAACTTGGTATCTCTAAAGAAAAGTTGAACCAAGCTCTTTATATTTTGGAGATGGAAGGATATCCGATATATGGAGGCGGTGTTCCGCAGGTTACGAATCCTGGAAAGCAGACCAACATTAAAGTCATCTGCCCTCCCGGAACAGAACACAAAGAGATTTATAATTTTGAAAATGTTCATTCTGTGAGGGATTACATCTCTTATGATGAAGGCGAGTCTTTCAGAAAAGCGTTCGAATACCCGTCTAGTATGGATTCCAAACGGCTCCAAATTCGTTATGCAGAAGATGGTGGGATTCAGAAAGATGGCGTTATCGAGCTTCGAAGAGGCGTGGATGACCTTTCTCTTGGCGACGCACATTATGCGCAGGTTCGTATCCTTGTAGATGGAACGCATTATCTTAAAGGGATGGCCGTTTATTCCGATGACCTTCCTGATGGTGTTGACGTCGTGTTCAACACTAATAAGAAGAAGGGCACACCGACACAGGATGTGCTGAAGAAAATTAAGGATGACCCGGATAATCCTTTTGGCTCGGCGATTAAAGAGCGTGGCGGCCAGAGTTATTATGACGACCCTAATGGAAAATACACTGATCCGGTGACAGGAAAGAAGCAATCACTTTCGCTTATTAACAAAAGAGCCGAAGAAGGCGATTGGGGCGAATGGGCCGATAAACTTCCTTCGCAGTTTCTTTCCAAACAACCCAAGTATTTGGTGGATAAGCAGCTCAATCTGGCAATAAGCGATAAGATGGCTGAGTTTGATGAGATTTGTTCTCTGACCAACCCTACTGTCAAGAAATCGCTGCTCAGTTCTTTCGCCGATAGCTGTGATTATGACGCCGTCCATCTGCAAGCAGCCGCCCTTCCCCGCCAGAAGTATCAAGTTATTCTTCCGATTACATCGATGAAAGATAACGAGGTCTATGCGCCAAACTATAAGAATGGTGAAACCGTAGCTTTGGTTCGTTACCCGCATGGCGGAACCTTTGAAATCCCGATCCTCACCGTCAATAATAAACAGGCGGAAGCGCGAAGGGTTCTCGGCAATACTCCGAAAGATGCCATCGGTATCAACAGCAAGGTTGCAGAGCGCCTTTCCGGAGCTGACTTTGATGGCGATACCGTTATGGTTATTCCATGTAATTCAGGAAGAAGCAAGGTTAAGATTACTTCCACCCCGCAGCTAATCAAAGATTTCGACCCCAAGCTTGAATATGGTGGAAAGAAAGAAGGAACTTTTAAGCAGATGCGGGACACCCAGAAAGAGATGGGCGTTATCTCGAACCTGATTACGGATATGACCATTAAGGGAGCCACCAGAGAAGAGCTTGCGAGAGCGGTTCGCCATTCAATGGTGGTTATTGACGCTGAAAAACACAAGCTGGATTATAAGCAGAGTGAGATTGACAATGGCATCAGTTCTTTGAAGAAGAAATATCAGGGTACTGTGGAAGACGGTCGTTATCATGAGGGCGCTTCTACTCTTATTTCCCGTGCAAAATCGGAAGTATCGGTGGTTAAAAGACAAGGAAGCCCCAAGATTGATGAAAAGACCGGAGAACTTGTGTGGAAACCGGTTGACGACCCCGTTTATGTGGACAAAAGGACCGGTAGGACTAAGGTTAGAACACAACCAAGTACCAAGATGGCTGAAACAAAGGACGCCTACACACTTGTATCCGATGTGGATTCCCCGATAGAGAGAGCCTATGCGAACTACGCCAATAAAATGAAGGCCATGGCGAATCAGGCGCGTCTGGAAATGCTGTCTACTGGCAAGGTTCCATACTCCGCCTCCGCTAAAGAGACCTACCAGGCCGAGGTCGATTCATTGACCGCCAAGCTCAATGTTGCGTTAAAGAACGCCCCCAGGGAAAGACAGGCACAGACCATGGCCAATGCGGTAGTAGCCGCCAAGAAACAGGACAATCCCGGCATGACAAGCGGTGAAATCAAGAAGGCCAGTCAGCAGGCTCTTACACAAGCCCGTTCAGCGGTTGGTGCAAAGAAAGAGACCATTAAAATAACAGACCGAGAATGGGAAGCAATTCAGGCTGGAGCTATCAGTGAGAACAGGCTGCGCCAAATCATAGACAATGCGGACATTGATGTACTTAGGCAGCGTGCTACACCAAGAGCATCTACTACTTTGAGCACTGCTAAGATGCAGAAGATTACTTCTATGAATGCTTCTGGTTACAGCACATCTGAAATCGCTGAAGCTTTGGGAATCTCTACGAGCACTGTGTCGAACTATTTGAAATGAGAGGAGTGACCTAGTATGAATGGTTCTTGTGCTCTTACTACATTTGACAATCCTTTCGATCCGTTTGAACGGTTCTCCGATTGGTTCTTGTTCGATGTAGGAAAAGGTTACAATACTTGTTCTTATCTCGCTCGAATCGCAAAAACTTCTGAACAGTTTTCAGATGAAGAGAATGAACAAGAGATTGAACGAGCAATCGATGAGATCATTAAACATGATTTCATGAACATTTACAAGAAAGTAAAAAGGAATTCAGCAACGACTTGACTAGTGTATGGATAGATACCATCGCTCGTCTTGTCGTTTTTATTTTGCTGTTGATTCTTACTTTTTTGTGAAATAAGTTTTCGGCGATTTCTTCGCCATGCGATACGACTGTACTGCTGCTTCGTGGGTATAGGGGGGAGTCGAAAAAACTTCACCCCCTCCCACATCGCGGCGGTCTTAAAAAAATCCCCGGGGGTTATTTTTGGGGTTCGCTTTTAGGAAATGATGCAGTATTTGAGCGAGCTTACAGGGTTGGTGGTAGCTTTTCTTCATGTGCTCCTCCTTCTTCCTTTCATGTTTTTCTCCTTTCGGTGATTGATGGAAGCCAGCTCTGTAAGTTCTCTCAAATACTGTATCAAAACCTATGCAAAACAGGTACTTGCAAAGCAAATAGTATATGGCAACAAACAGAGAGGAGGCAGTAAGGATGCCAAAAGGTAAAGCTGCAAGCTCTTCTGAGTCGTCAAGAAAGATGAGACCGGCTTTATCTCCGGAGGCTAGAGAAAACCAATTGGTTTCTTTGGCTGTTGATCTTGCTGAAAAGCAGTTAAGAGAGGGAACTGCTTCTTCTCAGGTTATTACTCATTATCTGAAACTTGGTTCGACTAAGGAAAAGATAGAAAAAGAAATTCTTGAGAAGCAGAAAGAGCTTATCGAGGCTAAAACACAAAACCTTCAATCTGCAAAACGTGTCGAAGAACTCTACACCAATGCTCTTAACGCTATGCGTCATTATTCTGGTGCCGGGGGCGATGAAGATGAGTGTTAGAACTTATACGGAACTGATATCTCTTCTGACTTTTGAGGAACGATTCCGTTATCTGAAGTTGGATGGAAAAATCGGCGAAGCTACTTTCGGTTTTCAAAGGTGGGTTAATCAAGAATTTTATCATTCCAGCGAATGGCTGAGTTTTAGAGACGACGTTATCATTCGAGATAATGGGTGCGATTTGGGAATTGCCGGCCACGAAATATTTGGACCGGTACTGATACACCATATCAATCCGATTACTTATGAGGATATCATAAATCGAAATCCTTGCGTCTTTGATTTGGAAAATGTGATATGCACGCAGCTAAAAACACATAACGCTATCCACTACGGAGACGAAAGTATCCTTATCTTAAAACCGGTTCAAAGGAGCCGCAATGATACTTGTCCTTGGCGAAAAAATTGAAAGGAGTACATTTTATGAGCACGATGTATGAAGATGTCGATATGGAAAACCCCGACGGAGTTTCCGGAGATGGCAGCGATGTCTGCGACGGTCTTATTGGTGTAGTGGTTAATTGTCTGTCGCTGAATATCCGAGAAAAAGCTTCTGCCGATTCAAATGTAATCGCGGAAGCAAAGGCTCTCGATGAGCTGAAAATCGACATGACAAATTCCAATGATGATTGGTATGCGGTCTGTACAGTTGCCGGTATCGAAGGCTTTTGCATGAAGAAATTCATTGCTGTTAGAGAGTGAGGTAATTCGATATGGACAGCATACTGACATCAATTAAAAAACTGCTCGGAATTACAGAAGAATACGAGCACTTCGACCAGGATATCATCATGCATATCAATTCAGTGTTTTCTGTTCTTACTCAACTTGGTGTCGGTCCTGCTGAGGGATTCCGTATCGAAGATGACAGCGCCGAATGGTCTGAATTTCTGCAAGATGATTTCCGTCTTGAGTTTGTTAAAACCTACATTTATCTAAAGGTTCGGTTGGCTTTTGATCCTCCGCTTAGTTCAGCAGTTATCGAGTCTATCAACAGACAGATAAGCGAGCTTGAGTGGAGGATCAATGTTTCTGTCGACCCGAAACCAGCAGAGAAAGGAGAAATTCAAAATGGATAATACTTCGCTTTCTCATCATGGTATCAAAGGAATGAAATGGGGCGTTCGACGTTATCAAAACAAAGATGGGTCTTTAACTCCTGCCGGTCAAAAAAGGCGTGATCGAGACATTCGAGAAAACAACGCTAAAAAGAAAGAAAATAGAATCGATGTTAGCGAACCAGACCCAAAACGTTGGGCCAAAGAAGATCTGGAACGTGGGAAAAGACTTATCGATGCCGGTTCCTCCCTTATAAAAGAGGCTTCAAACATTGAGAAAGATTCCTCGCCAAAGCCAGTAAAAAAAAGGATGGATCTAAGTAAAAAGACTGATAGCGAACTTCGGCAAGCTATTAGCCGAGAACAGTTAGAACGTCAATACAACGACCTGTTTGGTAAAGCTGAAAGCGCAAAAATTTCTAACGGAAGAAATTTTGTTAGAAACACACTTGAATTTGCTGGTACGACTCTTGCCGTAGGCAGCTCTGCTCTTTCCATAGCTTTGGCGATAAAAGAGCTGAGAGGATGAATGACTTATGGCATTATCAAACACTGCCGTCCCCAAATATTACGGCATGTTTCGTGATGCCGTTCTTCGAGGGGAAATCCCGGTAAACAAAGAAATCTCCATGGAGATGAATCGCATTGACGACCTTATTGCCAACCCCGGCGTTTACTATGACGACCAGGCGGTTGAAGGATGGATCGCCTATTGCGAAGCGGAGCTGACTCTTACTGATGGTTCCGATCTTTCTTTGCTGGACACATTCAAGCTATGGGGCGAACAGATTTTTGGATGGTATTACTTTGTCGAACGAAGCGTATACCAGCCAAATCCAGACGGCCACGGCGGACATTACGTTCGGAAGAACGTTAAGAAGCGTCTTATCAATAAACAGTATCTTATTGTAGCCAGAGGTGCCGCAAAATCAATGTACGCTTCCACGCTACAGGGATACTTTCTCAACGTTGACACTTCCACCACACACCAAATCACCACGGCGCCGACCATGAAGCAGGCGGAAGAAGTTATGTCTCCTTTGCGTACTGCGATAACGCGTTCTCGCGGACCGTTGTTCCAGTTCCTGACGGAAGGTTCTTTACAGAACACCACCGGTTCAAAAGCAAATCGCACCAAATTGGCGTCAACCAAAAAAGGCGTGGAGAATTTTCTTACCGGTTCTCTTCTTGAAGTTCGGCCAATGAGCATCGCTAAGCTTCAGGGCTTGCAGATCAAGGTGGCAACGGTTGACGAATGGCTTTCCGGCGACATTCGAGAGGATGTTATCGGCGCAATTGAACAGGGCGCTTCAAAAGTGAATGACTACATCATTGTAGCAATTAGTTCCGAGGGTACAGTCCGCAACGGAAGCGGTGATACTATCAAAATGGAGTTGATGGACATTCTCAAAGGAGATTACATCAATCCACATGTATCCATATGGTGGTACAAACTCGATTCGATTGACGAAGTTGGAGATCCGGAAATGTGGCTTAAGGCCAATCCGAATCTTGGCAAAACAGTGAGTTACGAAACTTACCAATTGGACGTGGAAAGAGCCGAGAAAGCCCCCGCTGCACGAAACGATATTCTCGCAAAGCGTTTTGGATTACCCATGGAGGGATATACCTACTACTTTACTTATGAAGAAACGCTTCCTCACCGAAAGAGAGACTACTGGCAGATGCCATGTTCTCTTGGTGCAGATTTATCGCAGGGCGATGACTTCTGCGCTTTTACGTTTTTGTTCCCGTTGTCAAACGGTTCTTTTGGTATTAAGACACGAAATTATATAACTTCTATGACGTTGATGAAACTGCCCGCAGCTATGAGGATCAAATACGATCAGTTCATGGCCGAAGGCAGTTTAATTGTTTTAGAGGGCGCTGTGCTCGATATGATGGACGTTTATGAAGACCTCGACAATCATATTTCAGAGTGCGGCTATGACGTTCGCTGTCTTGGTTTTGACCCGTATAACGCCAAAGAATTTGTCGCCAGATGGGAACAGGAAAATGGTCCGTTTGGCATTGAAAAAGTTATTCAGGGTGCCAAAACGGAATCGGTTCCTCTTGGGGAATTAAAGAAGCTTTCCGAAGAAAGGATGCTTCTCTTCGATGAGGAACTCATGACTTTTGCTATGGGTAACTGTATTACCCTTGAAGATACCAATGGAAATCGAAAATTGCTTAAGAAACGATACGAGCAAAAGATTGACGCTGTTGCCGCGATGATGGATGCATACATCGCGTACAAGCTCAATCGTGACGCGTTCGACTAAAAAGGAGGTGATGATTCAAAATGGGAATGTCTTTTGGTTCCAGATTGAAACATGCTTGGAACGCATTTACGGGAACTGATTATACAACCTATCAGGATGTTGGACCTGGCTATTCGTCCAGACCCGACCGTATACGTCTTACCAAAGGCAACGAGCGGTCCATTATCACTTCTGTGTATAACCGGATTGCTCTGGACGTTGCGGCGTTAAATGTGCAGCATATTCGTCTGGACGAAAATGGACGCTTCTTATCCGTTATTCAGGATGGTTTGAACACCTGCCTTACTGTAGAAGCAAATATCGATCAAACCGCCAGAGCCTTTATTCAGGACATTGTTGTATCCATGCTTGATGAAGGCTGCGTGGCGATTGTGCCCGTTGATACAACTTATGATCCTTCCGTTACCGGTTCGTATGACATTCAAACCATGCGAGTCGGTAAAATTTTAGATTGGTATCCACAGCATGTTAGGGTTCGCCTCTATAACGAGCGGACCGGGGCAAAAGAAAACATACTGGTACCAAAGAGTACAGTAGCGATTGTTGAAAATCCTCTGTACGCAGTTGTGAATGAGCCTAACTCTACTATGCAGCGGCTTATTCGAAAACTTAACCTACTTGACGTCATCGATGAGCAGAGCGGTTCTGGAAAATTAGATTTGATTATCCAGTTACCCTATGTCATCAAGACGGAAGCAAGGCGCCAACAGGCCGAAAACAGGCGAAAAGATATTGAAGCTCAGTTGTCCGGTACTAAATACGGTATTGCTTACGCCGACGGTACCGAGCGTATTACGCAGTTGAATCGTTCCGTCAACAACAACCTTATGTCGCAGATTGAATATTTAACGAGTATGCTATACAGCCAGTTAGGTATCACTCAAAGCATATTGGACGGTACGGCGGACGAGAAAACGATGCTGAACTACAATAACCGAACGATTGAGCCTATTATTTCAGCCATTGTTGACGAAATGAAACGAAAGTTTCTAACAAAAACCGCCCGATCACAATCCCAGTCGATTTCGTTCTTTAGAGACCCGTTCAAACTCGTTCCTGTCAACGATATCGCTGAAATTGCTGATAAGTTCACTCGAAACGAAATTATGACATCGAATGAAATTCGGCAGGTTATCGGCATGAAGCCTTCGGATGACCCGAGAGCGGACGAGCTTAGGAACAAAAACCTCAGCGCCCCGAGCGAGTCAGAGCCGGAAACCAATCCGCCTGTCGAAGATGAAAATGTGGAAACAGAGTAGTTTCGAGAGTAGGGTCTCTAAAACAAAAACGAAACAAGGAGGAAATTCAAAATGGAAAGAGCATTTCAGCCTGAAGCCTGCGATTTCAGCGGATGGGCAACCAGAAACGACCTTAAATGCTCTGACGGAAGAGTGATTCGTAGAGACGCGTTCAAACATGATGACGGAATCAAAGTCCCTCTCGTATGGAATCATCAGCACAATGACCCACGCAACGTGCTTGGTCATGCATGGCTGGAAAATCGTCCGGAAGGTGTTTATACCTACGGCTTTTTCAACGATTCCGAATCCGGCGAGATCGGAAAGATTCTTGTAAAACATGGGGACATTTGTGCGTTGTCTATCTACGCCAATCAGCTTCAGCAGAGAGGGTGCGACGTTCTTCATGGAGAGATTCGTGAAGTAAGCCTGGTCCATGCCGGTGCAAATCCTGGCGCTTTTATCGATTCTATGCTCAAGCACGGCGAAGACTCGGATGACGAAGCGATCATCTATACGGGTATGCCGCTCTATCTGTCTCATTCCGATGCTGATAAGCAGGAAGACAAGGCGGACGACGGTGAAAAGAAAGAAACTTCCGAAAAGAAGGACGAGCCCGAGAAGAAGACCGATTCCGATGAGGAGAAAACTGTCGCCGATGTAATCAACAGCATGACCGAAGAGCAGAAAAACGTTATGTACGCTATGATCGGTCAGGCTATGGACGACCAGGGGGAATCTGATCCCGAGTCTGAAGACAATAACGATGACGATTCTAAAGGAGGAACTAATACTATGAAACATAATGTGTTTGATAAGGATGACCGTCAGAAGGAGAATGTTCTCGTTCATTCCGATGGGTCCGAAGTATCCAGCGAAGAGATTTCTACCATCTTTGGCGATATCAAGCGCTACGGCAGCCTGAAGGACAGTGTGCTTGCCCATGGCATCGACAATGTGGACTATCTGTTCCCGGACGCTCAGACCTTGACCAACACTCCTGAATTTATTCAGCGCGATACCGGATGGGTAAAGAAGGTTATGAGCGGTGTGCATCACACTCCGTTCTCCCGCATCAAGTCCATCTTTGCTGATATCACTGAAGATGACGCCCGCGCAAAGGGTTATTTCAAAGGTAAGCTGAAGAAGGAAGAGGTCTTTGGTCTTCTGAAGCGCACCACTACCCCGACTACCGTTTACAAGAAGCAGAAGATGGATCGTGACGATGTTGTCGATATCACCGATTTCGACGTTGTGGCGTGGCTGAAGTCTGAAATGCGCATGATGCTGGACGAGGAGCTGGCCCGCGCTTATCTGATTGGCGACGGCCGTCTTGCTTCCAGCGATGATAAGATCAATGAGCAGAACATCCGTCCCATTCTCAAGGATGAGGAGCTGTATACCATTCAGGCCACTGTCAGCGTCCAGTCTTCCGCTACCGAGGACGACAAGGCCCGCGAGTTTATTCGCACCGCTATCAAAGCCCGCAAGAACTATAAGGGTTCTGGTCAGCCTACTCTGTACACCACTGAAGACATTCTTACCGACTGCCTGCTTCTGACCGATACCACCGGCCGCGATCTCTACACTGATGTCGCTCAGCTTGCAAAGAAGCTCCGCGTTAAGGAGATTGTGACCGTTCCGGTTATGGAGGGTGTAAACGGCAAGAACGGCGGCGCTCTGATGGGCATTATCGTTAATCTGGCGGATTACAATGTCGGCGCGGATCGCGGCGGCGCTGTGAACATGTTCGACGATTTCGATATCGACTACAACCAGCAGAAGTATCTGATTGAGACCCGCTGCTCCGGCGCCCTTATCAAGCCTTATTCCGCTATCGCTCTTGAGCTGAGCACTGCCGGTTAAAATCAACAACATAAAAATAGCAAGGAGGACTAATCAATGAATAACATGACTGTTGTTTACGCTGACGCTGAAGAGAAGTATGTGAAAAACGTTATTCTCTATGGTAAGACGGCTGATAATTACCTGTACACGGACAGCAAGTGTTCGGAAGTGAATAAAGTTGATAAAGATACCCTTCTCAATCTGTGCAAGAAGGGCGTAATTATCAATTATAACAGCACGTATTACATGCCGCTGTTCTTCAAGGAAGAGTCTGGCGGCAGCGTATCCGTAACCTTTGCGACTGCTGTTTCCGCGTCTGCTTCTGCGGCGACTACTCTGTATTCCAAGGAGTATTCCGCTGACTAAAGGGGTGAAAATTCAAAATGGCGAAGTTTTATGGACCAATCGGCTATGCTGTTACTGAAGAAACGACCCCAGGCGTATGGGAGGACCATATCTCCGAGCGCATGTATTTCGGCGAACTTGTCAGAAATACCCGCAGACTTCAGACAGCCGACAAACTCAACGACAACATCAACGTTTCGAATGAGATTAGTATTTTGGCCGATCCATTTGCTCGCGAGAATTTTCACTTGATGAAGTACGTTGGGTTTATGGGTGCTAAATGGAAGATAGAAAGTGTCGAAGTTCAGTACCCTAGACTAATACTGACTATAGGAGGGGTATATAATGGCGAATAGACTAGATCTACAGGCTTTGCTGGAAGATCTTCTGGGAAGCCGAAATGTGTATTACCAACCTCCCGAGTCAGTTAAGATGAATTACCCCGCCATCGTTTACGCTCTCGAAGATATCGAGAACACGTTTGCTGATGACGGGGTATATTTGTCTAACCGCAAATATCTGGTGACGGTTATCGATAAGAATCCGGACAGTTCTTTTATCGACATAGTGGCAAAATTGCCTACTTGCCGGTTTGTGCGGCATTACAAAAGCGATAACCTGAACCATTACGTTTTTACACTTTACTTTTAACAAGGAGGAACGAACCTATGAGTAAACTTGTTTGGGATAAAACCGGTGAACGTTTGTACGAAACCGGCGTAGACCATGGCGTTCTCTACCCTATTCAGGCCGGCGGTCTTTATAATAAGGGCGTTGCCTGGAATGGTCTTACCGCTGTTACCGAAAGCCCCTCCGGTGCGGAGGCGTCTCCTATTTACGCGGATAACATCAAGTATCTGAACCTGATGTCTGCTGAGGAGTTCGGCGCGACTATTGAGGCTTATACTTATCCGGATGAATTCGCTGAGTGCGACGGCTCTGCTGAAATTGCAACCGGCGTGACAATCGGCCAGCAGGCCAGAAAGGTGTTCGGCCTCAGCTATCGTACTGTCATCGGTAACGATGTTGACAGCAACGACCACGGCTATAAGCTGCATCTGATTTACGGCGCTCTGGCTGCACCTTCCGAAAAGGGATATATGACTATCAACGACAGCCCCGAAGCCATCACCTTCTCTTGGGAAGTCAGCACGACTCCTGTCAACGTAACCGGCTTTAAGCCTACCGCTTGCGTGATTATCGACTCTACCAAGGTGGATGCTGGTAAGCTGAAAGCGCTGGAAGAGATTCTGTATGGCAAAGATCCTACAGGCCCCGAAACAGAAGACGGCGTAGATCCCCGTCTGCCTCTGCCGGATGAGATCATCACTCTGATGACCCCCGCCGGTTAAGCATAAGAAACAAAAGATTTAAGAATAGGTACAAGGCCGTATTCAGGTAAGCTGGCGGCTTTGTATTTTTTTTTTTATTTGAAAGGAGAAATTTCGCATGATTAAAAAGACAATCACTTATACCGACTATAACGGTCTTGAGCGCACTGAGGATTTCTGGTTCAACATCACGGAAGCCGAGGCTCTCGAAATGGAGATGAGCACAACCGGCGGTTACGGCGATATGATTCGCCGAGTTGTCGCGGCTCAGGACATGCCGACCATCATCAAGGTGTTCAAAGACTTTATCTTTAAGGCATATGGCGAGAAGAGTCCTGATGGTAAACGGTTCGTCAAGTCTGAGGAGCTTTCCACCGCATTCTCCCAGACCGAGGCATACTCTCAGTTGTATATGGAACTTGCCACCGATGCGGACAAGGCCGCCGAGTTTATAAACGGCGTGATCCCGAATAAGAAACCCGCAGCAAGCCAGCATCCGGCAATCGCTCCTGTCAACAATTGATTCGACAGTTATGGAGGACTGAAGAATGCTTCGAATTACAATACCTGCTGAGGAATTCTGGGATGAAGTCAACGAAGAGTTCATCTACACGAAAGAGCAGACCTTGCAGTTGGAGCATTCTCTGGTCTCTCTTTCAAAATGGGAATCCAAATGGTGTAAAGCGTTTCTTGGCAAACAAGACAAAACAGAAGAAGAAATTCTGGACTATGTCAAATGCATGACGCTTACCCAGAATGTGAATCCCGAGGTATACAAAAGGCTCACTGCCGCAAATTACGACGCGATTAACGCTTATATCGAAGCGCCGATGACAGCGACTTTCTTCTCAGAAGATTCGCTGCCAAAAAACAGCCGGGAAATTGTTACGGCTGAGCTCATTTATTACTGGATGATCGCTTTCAACATACCAGTGGAGTTTCAAAAATGGCACCTCAATAAACTTCTCACACTTATCAGGGTATGCAATGTGAAGAGCAACCCGCCTAAGCGAAGAAGTAAGCGCGAAATCATGAAACGGAATGCGGCTTTGAATGCTGCTCGTAGGAGCCGTCTCAATACGAGGGGGTGAGATTACGAAACGGAAAAAACGAGGTTATAAGAAGTGGCTCGAAACCTACACCAAGAGGGCGGTTGCCGTTATTCTTGCTGTTTCGCTGATCGATTTGCAGTTGTCGTATGTACTGGCTTTTATGGGACAAGTACAGATTGCAGAATCGCTTTCCAGCACGATAGCGAGCACCGTTGTAGGAGTTATGCTCGGCTATTTCTTAAAAGCGTTATTTGAAACGTTCTTTGAAAAAAGAGAAGAGCGTTTAAGAAGTAAGGAAGGTATTCACGAAGACAGTGTGGATATCGAGGAGGTTTGAAAATGCCTATTTATTTTATGACAACGGCTCTTTTGATTGTGTCCCTGGTAACAAACCTTACCGTTGAGGGAATCAAGAAGCTTTTGAACGAGACTACCATTAAGTATTCGTCTAACGTTCTTGCTGCTGTGGTGGCCGTTCTGATGTCGTGCGCTGTATGCGTTATTTATCTCATCATGAATGATGTTGCTTTTACGCTAAAAGTCGGTGTCGAAGTTTGTATTCTTATGTATCTGAGCTTCCTTACCTCTACCGTAGGGTATGACAAGGTTATTCAGATGATTCAGCAAATCCGAGACACAAAGGAGGATACAACTCATGAGTAACAGTCCATTGGTGTCCTATACCAAATTAAGTCCCAATCATTCTGGGCAGAGAACCCATGCAATTGACCGTATTACGCCCCACTGTGTTGTCGGGCAGTGCTCAGTCGAAACACTGGGCAATATTTTTGCTCCGACCTCCCGGCAGGCATCCTGCCAGTACGGTATTGGCGTAGACGGAAGAGTCGGTATGTATGTGGAAGAGAAAAACCGTTCCTGGTGTTCTTCTTCAAACGAAAACGACCAGCGTGCCGTAACAATCGAATGCGCGAGCGATACCACCCATCCTTATGCATTTAAGGATGTTGTCTATAACAAGCTCATTGAGCTTTGCGTGGATATTTGCAAACGCAACGGTAAAAAGAAGCTCCTGTGGCTTGGTGATAAGACAAAGACGCTTAATTACAATCCTGCCGCTGACGAAATGGTTCTAACTGTCCATCGTTGGTTCGCAAACAAGAGCTGTCCTGGCGATTGGATGTATTCCCGCATGGGCGATTTGGCTTCCAAGGTTACTGCAAAATTGGGAGGAAGTTCGGCCAGCAATCCTGGAACTGCCGGCGGTAATGTTTTATACCGCGTCCAGACAGGAGCATTCAGTAACAAGGCAAACGCGGACGCTATGGCCGCCAAGCTGAAAGCTGCGGGCTTCGATACTTACATGGTCAAAGTCGACAATCTTTATAAGATTCAGGTAGGAGCCTACAGCAACAAGGCAAACGCGGACGCTATGGCCGCCAAGCTGAAAGCTGCGGGCTTCGATACTTATATCACTACTAAGAGCGGAACGGCTGTTTCTTCCACTGCTAAAAAGAGCGTTGATGAGCTTGCCAGAGAAGTGATTCAGGGTTTGTGGGGAAACGGGCAGGATCGTAAGAACCGTTTGCAGGCAGCCGGCTACGATTACAACGCTGTCCAGAAAAGAGTAAACGAACTTCTGTAAAAGGATGATTCAATGATAAGGTTCAGACACAAGGGCGACTTCTCCAGAACAACTCGGTTTTTGGAGAGAGCGAAAGAGGCCGTCCGAATCGGGGATCTTGACAAGTATGGTCGAGAAGGGGTCGCCGCCCTTGCTTCTGCAACGCCTATCGATAGCGGGCAAACGGCCAATTCTTGGTATTACAAGATTGAAAACCGAAATGGAACGGCAAAGATTACGTTTTACAACTCAAATGTTCAAAATGGGGTTCCGATAGCCATTATTCTTCAGTATGGTCACGGGACCCGCAACGGTGGCTGGGTACAGGGTCGAGATTACATCAATCCTGCTATCCAGCCTATTTTTGACAAAATTGCAGAACAAGCATGGAAGGGGGTTACTAAGCTATGAGCACTACGATTGACGAAAGAGTCGTAGAAATGCGATTTGACAACAAGCAATTCGAAAGTAATGTTCAGACCAGCCTTTCCACTTTGGATAGATTGAAGAAGAGCTTGAATTTATCCGGCGCTGCAAAGGGTTTCGATGAAATAGACAGCGCTTCCAAAAAGGTAAATATGAACGGCCTTGCGAATGCTGTGGAGTCTGTGCGTCTGAAGTTTTCAGCTTTGGAAGTCATGGCGGTAACAGCCCTTGCCAATATCACCAATTCCGCTTTGAACGCGGGAAAAAGGATTGTTTCGGCGCTTACGATAGACCCGATTAAAACAGGTTTTCAGGAATATGAAACGCAAATCGGCGCGGTGCAAACTATCCTTGCCAACACTCAGCATGAAGGGACAAACCTTCAGCAAGTAAACAGGGCGCTGGATGAACTGAACACCTATGCGGACAAGACGATTTACAACTTTACCGAAATGACCAGAAATATCGGTACGTTTACCGCAGCCGGTGTAAATCTTCAAACTTCCGTTGATTCTATCAAGGGTATCGCTAACTTGGCCGCTGTTTCGGGTTCCACCTCTCAGCAAGCTTCTACGGCAATGTATCAGCTTTCCCAGGCATTGGCAGCCGGTAAGGTTTCGCTTATGGACTGGAACTCTGTTGTTAATGCCGGTATGGGCGGTAAGGTGTTCCAGGACGCGCTTGTCAGGACTTCTGAACTGCTCGGCACCGGAGCGAAAAACGCCATCAACATGTACGGCTCGTTTAGAGAGTCCCTTACCAAAGGCGAGTGGCTGACCACCGAGGTTCTCACCGAAACATTGAAACAGTTCGCCGGCGCTTACAGCGAAGCGGATCTGATTCAGCAGGGTTTCTCGGAGTCTCAGGCTAAAGAAATTGCTCAAATGGCGAAAACCGCAGAGGAAGCTGCAACTAAGGTCAAGACCTTCACTCAGTTGTGGGATACTTTAAAGGAAAGCGCTCAATCCGGATGGACGGCAACTTGGGAAATTTTGATTGGTGACTTTGAGGAAGCAAAAGACCTGCTTAGCGAAGTATCCGAGACCATCGGCAACGTGATTGGCGAGGCTGCCCAAGCAAGAAACGATCTGCTCAGCGGCGGTCTCAGTTCCGGATGGAAGCAGTTGCTGAACCAAGGCATTGCCGATGAAGCCGGCTATATCGAATCTATTCAAGAGGTTGCCAGAAAAAGCGGTGACGCCTTCGACAAGATGGTCGCGGATTCGGATAATTTCAGCGACGCTCTTAAAAAAGGTTTGCAGGAAGGAGTTATATCTTCTGATACCCTTTCGGATGCCGTCCATAACCTCAGAGATAAAATGACCGGCATGTCTCAGGAAGAGCGTAAAGCCGCCGGTTATACCTCAGAGATGGTGGAGCAAATCGAAAAACTGGACGAGGGGCTCAAAAACGGCTCCGTTTCCATGGATGAGTTTACGGAAAAGATTCTTAAACCGTCCGGCCGAGAGAACTTGATTCAGTCGATTTGGAATGCCGCTAAAGGGTTGATGAGCGTTATTGCCCCTATTAAGGAGGCGTTCCGCGACATCTTCCCGCCTATGACTTCCGAACAGCTATACGCTTTTACAGAAGCGTTGAGAAATCTCACGGAAAGAATGAAACTCAGCGAAACGACTTCTGAGAATTTAAAGCGTACTTTTAAAGGCTTATTTGCCGTTCTCGATATTATCAAACAGGCTGTGACAGCCGTGTTTAACGCTGTTGGTTCGCTTCTTGGCGGTGTTGGCGATCTTGGCGCCGGAATACTCGGCGTGACCGGTACTTTTGGTGACTGGCTCGTTAAGCTGGACGAATTCATCAAGCAGGGCGACGTGTTCAATAAAGTTCTCGGAACAATCGTGAGCGTCATCAAAACGGTTGCCACCGCGATTCGTGATTTCGTAAAGGTTGTAGCTGAAAAGATCGCTTTCCCGGGATTTGAATTGTTCCATTCCCTTCTTGAGAGACTGCACACAAGGATGTCCCAGATTGGCGACGCAGCCGGCGGTATGAAGAGCAGCGTTTCCTCAGCATTTGAGGCAATGGGGAACGCCCTCGCTAACTGCCAGTTTATGCAGCTTCTTCAGGCGATATGGGATGCGGTTAAAGCAATTGCCGGAGGTATCGCTGATGCGATGGGGAAAGTCGGTTCTTCGCTGATTGACAGCATCGGAAACGCTGACTTTAGCGGTGTTATCGACCTTCTCAACGGAATATCTTTCGGTGCGATTGCGGTCGGTATTACCAAATTTGTCGGCGCTATCAAAGAACAGCTCGATTCCATCGGAAGTATCAAGGAATCTTTCATCGGTATTCTGGACAGCGTAAGAGGATGTTTCGAGGCATACCAGTCTCAGTTGCAGGCTGGTACCTTGCTGAAAATTGCGTCTGCCATTGCGATTCTGGTAGCGTCGTTGGTGGCGCTTTCTCTTATCGACAGTGCAAAATTAAGTGCTGCTCTCGGTGCCATTACTGTTCTGTTTGCTGATTTGATGGCTTCTATGGCTGTATTCAATAAAATTAGTGGACAGGCAAGCGGCGTTATAAGAAGCACGACCGCAATGTTAGCGATTTCCACTTCTGTGTTGATCCTGGCAAGTGCTTTGAAGAAACTTGGTGATTTGGACGCTAAACAGCTCGCGACTGGACTCACCGGCGTTGTCGGTTTAACCGCCACGATGATTGTTGCCGCAAAATCACTCAGCAAAGGCGGTCCCACTATTATAAAGGGGGCCTCTCAGATGGCTATATTTGCCGCAGCAATTAAAATTCTCGCGTCCGCCTGCGAAGACTTATCCGCACTTGACTGGGAAGAACTTGCCAAAGGACTTGTCGGCGTCGGCGTGCTGCTTGCGGAAGTATCGTTGTTTATGAACACAGCGAAATTTAGCGGCCAATCCGTTACAACTGCTACCGGAATTGTGATATTGTCCGGAGCAATTAAAATTCTCGAGTCCGCCTGCGAAGACTTTGCACAAATGAACTGGGGCGAAATCGGGCGAGGGCTCACTTCAATCGGTATCGTCCTGGCGGAAATTGTGGCGTTTACCCGTCTTACAGGGAACGCGCAGCATGTTATAGCAACTAGTGCGGCTTTGATCGGCATTGGAGCCGCTATGAAAATCCTCGCAGCAGCGGTAAAAGACTTTTCCGCTATGAACTGGAGCGAACTCGCCGTTGGCCTTGTTGGAATGGCGGGAGCTTTGACAGCCGTTACGATTGCCGTCAATTTCATGCCTAAGAATATGATTGCGATTGGAACCGGTCTTATTGCTGTTTCTACTGCTCTTCTTATTATGGCTTCGGCTCTTGAGAATATGGGCGGTATGGAATGGAACGAAATTGCAAAAGGGCTTGTCGCTCTTGGCGGTTCGCTCGGGATTATGGCCGTTGGTTTGAGAGCTATGACCGGAACCTTGTCTGGATCTGCCGCTATGTTGGTGGCCGCATCCGCGCTGGCTATTCTTACACCTGTTCTCAGCATTCTCGGTGCTATGAGCTGGACTGCTATCGTGAAGGGTTTGGTGTCGCTGGCTGGTGCTTTCACCGTTATTGGTGTTGCGGGAGCAGTTCTCACTCCGTTGGTTCCTACTATTCTTGGTTTGAGCGGCGCTATGGCTCTGATTGGTGTTGCCGTTTTGGGGCTTGGCGCAGGACTTTTAGCTGCCGGAACCGGCTTGTCCGCAATCGCTGTAGGCTTTACTGCACTGGCAGCGGCAGGAACAGCCGGAGCGACCGCTGTAGTGGCGTCTTTAACCGTTATCATCACAGGCATTGCGGATCTTATTCCGGCTATCGTTGCAAAAATCGGCGAAGCCATTGTTGAATTCTGCAAAGTGATTGCCAATAGCGCAGGTGAAATTGGGAACGCAGTGAAAGAAGTAGTTCTAACTCTTGTAGATGTGCTTGTCGAGTGCGTTCCGGCTATTGCAGACGGGGCGTTAAAGCTTATCGCGGGTGTTCTTGAGGCGCTGGTCCAATATACTCCGCAGATTGTAGATTCCCTGTTCCAGTTCCTCATCGGTGTGCTTGAAGGAATTGCCCGTAATCTGCCCGGTCTTATTCAGGCGGCCATCGACGTGCTCATGGCGTTCTTTGCTGGCATCGTTGACGCTTTGAAGGGGATTGATACCGCAACTCTGCTTCAAGGGATTGTCGGAATCGGTCTTCTGGCTGCTATTATGGCAGCTCTTAGTGCTGTTGCTGCTCTTGTTCCTGGAGCCATGGTTGGCGTTCTCGGAATGGGATTGGTTATCGCAGAACTGGCATTGGTTCTTGCCGCAGTCGGCGCGTTGGCTCAAATTCCCGGTTTGCAGTGGCTCATCAATGAGGGCGGTAATTTGCTGCAAGGCATCGGCACTGCCATTGGCAAATTTATTGGCGGTATTGTAGGCGGCTTTATGAGCGGCGTTTCCAGCCAGTTCCCGCAAATCGCTGCTGATTTGTCCGGATTCATGACAAACATTCAGCCGTTTATTCAGGGCGCTTCCGCTATTGACCCATCTATGATGGACGGCGTAAAAGCCCTGGCTGAAACCATTCTTATCTTGACCGCTGCAAATATTCTGGAGGGGTTGACTTCCTGGTTTACAGGCGGGTCTTCGCTTACCGGGTTTGCGGAAGAACTTGTTCCTTTCGGCACAGCGATGAAGCAATTTTCGGATGAGATAGCCGGAATTGACGGAGAAGTTGTGGCTAATGCGGCGGTTGCAGGCAAAACATTGGCGGAAATGGCTGCTACGCTTCCTAACAGCGGGGGCGTCGTCGGCTTCTTTGCCGGTGAAAACGATATGGGCGCATTTGGGGATCAGATTGTAGCCTTCGGCGAAGCAATGAAAGCTTTTGCTGACTCGGTTGCAGGTTTAGACGCCAGCGTGGTTACAGAAGCCGCAAATGCCGGAAAAGCTATGGCTGAGATGGCGTCTACGATACCGAACAGCGGAGGCGTCGTCGGCTTCTTTGCCGGTGAAAATGACATGGATGCTTTCGGCGAACAGCTCGTCCCGTTTGGCGAAGCGATGAAAGAATTCTCAATAGCCGTTACCGGACTGAACGCGGATGTGGTTGTCAATTCCGTTACTGCGGGTAAAGCCCTTATGGAACTGGCAAATACCGTGCCGAACAGCGGAGGTCTTGTTGCGTTCTTCACGGGCGAAAATGACCTTGATATGTTTGGAGAGAAACTGGTGCCGTTCGGAGAAGCCATGAAGCAATATTCCATTGCCGTTACAGGGCTGGACGCCAACGTGGTTGTAAATTCCGCAAATGCGGCGAAAGCTCTGGTAGAGCTGTCCAACAATCTTCCGAACAGCGGTGGCATTGTCAGTTGGTTTACGGGAGATAACGATATTGCCTCTTTTGGTGAAAAACTTGTCTCCTTCGGTCAGTCTTTTGCTGCTTATTACGCAAGCGTTAGCACGGTAGATGTAGCGAAGTTAAGCGGCGTTGTTGCGCAGTTCCGCAATCTTGTGGATTTGGCGAACGGTATTACCAGCGTTGATACGAGCGGGATGTCTCGTTTCGCTCAGGATTTGACGAATCTTGGCAACTCCGGTATTGAAGGCTTTATAAACGCTTTCAATAACGCCAGTTCCAGAGTGAGTGCCGCAGCAACATCGATGCTAACAACCTTTATCAATGCTGCGAACGCACAGAAGTCGGCGGTTGTCTCAACCTTTACAACAATGGTGAACAGCGTCATTTCTTCACTTACAAGTCAGCAGTACCAGTTTACGACTATCGGCAGCACAATGATGACGAATTTCATCACTGGTATTCGTGGGAAAGACAGCCTGGCCAGAAATACTTTCTTGACCACGATTAACGGATGTCTAACCACTCTCCGAAACAAATTCTATGAGTTCAATACCGTGGGTCAAGCCGTTATGACCAACCTTATTGCCGGAATCCGTTCTAAGGACCAAACGGCTAGGGATACTTTCGTCCAAATTGTCAGCAGATGCCTTACAGCGATTCGAAACAAGTATACGGATTTCTACAATGCCGGTAAATATCTTGTGGAAGGATTTGCCGACGGTATCACCGCAAACACCTATTTGGCGGAAGCAAGAGCGCGGGCTATGGCGGCGGCAGCGGCGAGGGCAGCCGAGAGAGAACTGGACGAACACTCACCTTCCAAGGTGGGTTATCGAATTGGTGATTTCTTCGGTCTTGCCTTTGTCAATGCGATTTCGGACTATGCCGATAAATCTTACAAAGCCGGCACCAATATGGCGGCAGCCGCTAAAAACGGTTTGAGTAATGCAATTTCCAAAATCAGAGAATTTGTCGACGGAGAAATGGAGGTTCAGCCTACGATTCGTCCTGTTTTGGATCTTTCCGAAGTACGTTCCAGCGCTGGCCGGCTTACTGCTATCCTGAGCAGAAGCCAGGCTATGAAGATCAGTTCTTCGATGAACCGGGAAACAACCGGGGAAATTCAAAATGGAGATGGCACGCCATCTGTTGGAAATTCCTATTCCTTTGTACAAAACAACTATTCACCTAAAGCACTGTCGAGAATCGATATCTATCGCCAGACGAAGAATCAGTTCTCCGCTTTGAAAGGATTGGTGGAAACATGATTTATTCGATTGTTGTCACCAATTATTTAGGTGACAGAATCAAGCTTGAGCTGGGGAAGCCTGATGTTTCGGGCTTCCTCATCAAGTCTATAACCGGTCTTGGCCCGGCGAAAGCCAACGTGAACACGACGGAAGTTTCGACCAACGACGGCTCTCTGTTTAATTCCGCAAGGCTGAGCCAAAGGAACATCGTGCTTGACATGGTGTTTATCAACACAGTTTACGGGGAAAGCATCGAAGACCTGAGACAGAAATCCTACAAGTATTTCCCTCTGAAAAAAAGCGTGGAGCTTACCATCGAGACGGACAACCGGTATGTGAAGACAACCGGCTATGTGGAGTCGAATGAACCGAATATTTTCAGCTCTCAGGAAGGCACGCAAATTTCCATTATTTGCCCCGACCCTTATTTTTATTCGGCTGGAGAAGATGGGAACAACGTAACCAACTTTTACAGTATCGACCCGATGTTTGAGTTTCCGTTTTCAAATGAATCTCTGGACGAGCCGCTGTTGGTTTTCGGCGAGATTCAAATAAAGACGGAGGGCGTTATCACCTATCACGGCGATTCCGAAATTGGCGTGATGATTTACATCCACGCTATTGGACCTGCGACCAATATCAATATCTATAATACCGAGACTCGTGAAGTGATGAGAATCAACACCGAAAAGATTTCATCGCTGACTGGGAAAGGGATTGTAGCAAGCGACGATATTGTCATCAACACCGCAAAGGGTGAGAAAAGCATTACTCTGATTCGGGAAGGCGTCTCCTACAACATCCTGAACTGTCTGGACAAAAACACAGACTGGTTCATGCTGGCAAAAGGAGACAACATCTTTGCTTTTACCGCAGACAGCGGCGTTACAAATCTCCAATTCCGAGTCGAGAACAAAGTAATCTATGAAGGGGTGTAAGACATGGAACTACTGGTATTAAATACTGCGTTTGAGTCTATCGCCGTCGTGGATACTTATGAATCTCTGATTTGGACGGACCGGTATAACGCATACGGTGATTTCGAAATCTTCTTTGCCATGGATACGGGTCTTCTCGAATACCTGAAAGAAGACAACTATCTTTGGCTGAAAGAATCGGAACACTGCATGATTATAGAGGAAATCAAGATTGATTCCGACACTGAAGATGGCAATCATCTGATTGTGACGGGCCGGTCACTGGAATCCATTCTTGAACGCCGCATTATCTGGGGACAGCGAATCTTCAGCGGGAATCTTCAAAATGCGATTCAGACGATGCTGAATGAGAACATCATTTCGCCGTCGATTGCGGACAGAAAGATTCCGAATTTTACATTCAAGGCTTCCACAGACAGCAAAGTAACCGGACTGACGATTGACAACCAGTATACGGGCGACGACCTGTATACCGTCATAAAAGGGCTGTGTGAGGAGAACAACATCGGGTTCAAAATTATTCTGACCGATGACAATAAGTTCGAATTCTGCCTGTATGCTGGCGCCGATCGTTCGTATGACCAGACGGAAAACCCATATGTGGTGTTCTCTCCGAATTTTGAAAACATCATCAACAGCAACTATTATTCATCCAAGGCCAACTTAAAAAATGTAACGCTTGTCGCCGGGGAAGGCGAAGGAGCGTCAAGAAAAACAACCGTTGTAGGGTCTGGTTCCGGTTTAGACAGGCGCGAACTGTTTACGGACGCCCGGGATATTTCGTCTGACACTGAAGACGGGCAGTTGCCGGAAAATGAATATATTGCTCAGCTTACCGCCAAAGGCGAAAAGAACCTTGCCGACCACGACAGAGTTACAGCCTTTGAGGGGGAAGTCGAGGTCACAAGGCTGTTTAAGTATGGCGAAGACTTCTTTATTGGCGATATTGTCCAGATTGCCAATGAATATGGGAACGAAGGATCTGCTTATATTTCGGAGCTGATTATCTCAAGAAGCAAAGACGAGCAATCCATCTACCCTACTTTTAAGACTATTTCAGAAAAGGAGGGAACGAGCTAAATGAGCGTAACTTATGGGTTTTACAACTCGCTGAACGGCGACCGCAAGTATAACGCTGAGCAGGTATCGAGCTTGTTTGACGGTTTGATTATCGACGGTGTGTTCGCTTCCGTCGGGACGGCTTTCGCAGTAAAAGCGACGACGGGAATCACCGTCAATGTCGGAATCGGCAAAGCTTGGTTTAACCACACGTGGACTTTGAACGATTCTATTCTTCCACTGGAAGCCCCGGAAGCCGAAGTCCTTTTGGACAGAATCGACGCGGTTGTGCTTGAGGTGGACGCTACGGAATCCGTTCGGGCAAACAGCATCAAGTTTGTGAAAGGGACGCCGTCCAGCGCTCCATCTAATCCGACTCTTACAAACGAGGGCACTGTGCATCAGTATCCGCTCTGTTATATTTACAGAAAATTCGGAAGCTCCGCGATTACGCAGGCCGATATCACAAATATGGTTGGTACGGAATCTACCCCATTTGTCACAGCTATGCTGCAAACCATCAGCCTTGACGAGCTTCTGGGCCAGTGGCAGAGCGAGCTTGACCAATTTGTCGACGCAAGGCAGGACGAGGTGGACCAGTGGATTGCCAGCGAGGAATCCGACTTTACCGAATGGTTCGATCAGATGAAGGCGGATTTACAGGCGGAACAAACCCTGCTCGACCAATGGGTTGCCACTGAACAGGCTGATTTCCTGGCATGGTACAACCAGATGAAAGACCAGTTGGGAGAGGACGCCGCCGGAAATCTTCAAAACCAGATCAACAAGGATGAGATCAAGCGGATTCTTCTGGTCGGGTTTGAAGACGGAACAAAAGAGTTTTCGGAAGACGGAACGGTTATTACCTCTACCGCCAGCGATGGACGAATCCTGACGAAGACATTTACGAACGGATTCCTCACAATGACGAGCGTGCTGAAAAGCGCTGCCGGCGCGGAAGTGGCGAGAGCCGTGAAAACCTTTAACACCGACGGCAGTTTAATCAGCACTGTCGTTACGTACTCTTAATGCGAAAGGAGAAAATTCAAAATGGCAGAAGAAGATCTGATCTTTGGGAAAAACAGACATTTCTTCGGCGGCATCGAGCCATCTAATATGCAGAACTTTACTGCGGTTATTGAAGGCGAGCATGTCAAAATTACAGCGCAGCTTCCTGCCGACACGGTTATCAACGGGCAAACGCTTTGCACCGTAGAGGGGGCCGTTATCCGAAGAAAGACAACGGATTATCCTAAGGACGAATTCGACGGAGAAGAGGTTTCCGTTATTAAGACCTCTACGACTTTTGTGGACAGCGAAACGTCCGCAACAGGCACTTATTACTATGCAGCGTTCCCGTTTACCACGCAGGGCGTCTACAACCGAAATAAGGCGAACCGCGTTGTGGTGAATGAGCCGGAGCCGATGGAGGAGTTTTCCGCAAAGTCGGTATATATTTCCTCTTCCGATACGGTGAAAGTAGAAATTACTGCCAAGCTTCCGGACGGCGTTGCCGGCGCTGTAATCCGAAAGAGTACGACTGGTTATCCGACAAGCGAAACCGACGGTGATGCGCTTACGACAATTACGACAGACACCGTATATACGGATACTAACGTGACAGTCGGAACCACCTACTATTATTCAGCGTTCCCTTACACCAGCACCGGAGCCTATAACAGGAGCGAAGCCAACCGTACAAGCGTAACCCCGAAAAAGCGGGATTATCTGTTCGGTTACGATCTTGTCAAGTCGACCAGTAGCCCGAGCGGACGCGTTTCTTATCCTGACGATGTTGACAATGCTGGTTTCACGCCGGCCAAGATGAATTTCGGTGGCAGCTTCAGCTACGGCGACTGGAACTTTGCCCCTGGCGAGAAATTCATGCCCCGTCCGTGTATGCTGACTTACGCCGGCGTTGTAGACCATTATCTGAATCCAAACGACTACACGCAGAAGGCGGAAGGCGGGGCTTCCAAGGTTGCTGATACCTCCTTTGGCGGCAACGCTATGATGGAATGGCCGAAGATCTACACCAAACGATGGGAAGAGGGCGGCGTATACCATTTCCGCTGCTCGGACACCCCGCAGGATGAGAGTTGGGAATGCTGGAGCAACTACGACAGGCTTAACAACCAAATCGATCACTTCTACACCCCGATTTATTTCGGTTCCAATGTGTCGAGCAAGCTCCGCTCCATCAGCGGGCAGGCCAACATGGTAAGCCAGAATGCCACGACTGAAATCAACTACGCGAAGGCCAACGGAAACGACTGGTACACCGAAGTCCTTGCGGACAGGCTGTTGATCCAGGATTTGCTCGTCATGATGGGCAAGAGCACCGACGGCCAGACCGTGTATGGAAAAGGCAGATGCGATACCAATTCGGCCGTAAACACCGGTACCATGAACAGCAGAGGCATGTTCTGGGGTTCCAACAATGGTACGGACGGTGTGAAGGTGTTCGGCATGGAGCATTTCTGGGGAAACCTGTGGAGACGCACTGCTGGCTGGATGAATGTAAACGGCACGCAGAAAGTAAAGCTTACAAGAGGCACAAAAGACGGGTCTACTGCAAGCGATTACAATACGGACGGCAATGGCTACAAAACGGTATCCGGCGCAACGCCTTCTGGCACTTCTGGAGGCTATATCAGCAGTATGAAAACGGAAGGGTTCGGACGGATTCCGGTTACGGCAAGCGGTTCGAGCAGCACATTCGAGGCAGACGGTCT
>ERZ809296.1193-NODE-1193-length-32640-cov-6.817922_pt1 | contig 32640 bp, 27 predicted proteins | sample MGYA00520511_ERZ809296 | MGnify/ENA primary metagenome ERZ809296 (study PRJEB31576, sample SAMEA3212662) | Homo sapiens | biome: human-gut; feature: human gut; material: fecal | place: Sweden | collected 2012 ...
AGCTGCGGAAGCCGCCGGAGGAGCCGCGGATGACCTTGGCGATCTTCTTGGCGATCTCCACGTCGGAGGTGGCCAGGTTCACGTTGAAGGCCACCAGGGGCATGCGGGCGCCGATGGCGGTGATGCCGGCGGTGGGATGGATCTTCCGCTCGCCGAAGTCGGGGGCCCACTCGGGCTGGAGCAGCTTCTCGGGCATGCCCTCGAACTGCCCCTTGCGGCAGGTGGCCAGATTGCGGCGCTCGGGACGGGTGGCGGAGTCCTCATACAGGAAGCTGGGGATCTTCAGCTCGTCCCAGATCCGCTGGCCCAGGCGCTTGGACATCTCCACGCACTCCTCCACGGTGACGCCCATGGTGGGGACGAAGGGGATGACGTCGGTGGCGCCCATGCGGGAGTGCTCGCCCACATGCTTGGTCATGTCGATGACCTCGGAAGCCTTCTTGGTCAGCTGGAAGGCGACCTCCTCGATGGCCTCGGGGGAGCCGATCATGGTGAACACACAGCGGTTGTGGTTGCCGTCGGTCTGGGCGTCGAACAGGGTGCAGCCGGGCACGCTGTTGGCCACTTCCACCAGGGCGTTATAGGCGGCCTCGTCCTTCTCCTTGCTGCAGCTGAAATTGGGGATGCATTCTACAAGCTTGGACATAAGAAATTCCTCCTTAAAATATCGGTATCAAAAATGTTTTGAGATGTAGCGCTTGAAAGGATCAGCCCACCAGATTAGAGGCGGCGGGGACAAAGAACTTGATGAAAGCGATGGTCTGGGGCTGATAGATGAGGTCCACCAGGAAGGCACCCACGATGGGGACCACCATGAAGGCCCGGCTGGACATGCCGTACCGCTCAGTGACGGCGGTCATGTTGACAATGGCGGTGGGGGTGGCGCCCAGGCCGTGGCCGCACAGGCCGGAGCACATGACAGCGGCGTCATAGCTCTTGCCCAGGATGCGGAAGATCACGAAGTAGGACACCGTAACGATGAACACCACCTGGCAGATGACGATGAGAAGCACGCCGCCCATCAGGCTGGCCAGCTCCCACAGCTTCAGCGTCATCAGGGCCAGAGCCAGGTACAGGTTGAGCATCACGTCGCCGATGCCGTCCACCAGGGGGAAGGAGAACTTGTAGAAGTGGAAGGTGTCGTTGAGGTTGCGGACGATGACAGCCACGAACATGGCGCCCACATAGTTGGGGAAGGACATCCCGATCAGCTTGCTGACCCATCCAGACACCATGGTGCCCAGGGCCATGCACACGATGATGACGACCACGTTCTTGATGACGTCCAGAGCGGAGAGAGGCTCCTTGCCGGCGGCATTGACGCTCTTGATATCATCGTAGTTGGCCTGATGCTCCTCGGGCTTCAGGTCATACTTGACGATGAGGCGGCGGCCCAGAGGTCCGCCCACAAGCACGCCGGAGATCAGGCCGAAGGTGGCGGCGGCGGCGCCCACGCCCATAGCGGCGGAGTAGCCCAGGCTCTCAAAGGTGGAGCCGTAAGAGCCGGCTGCTCCGTGGCCGCCGATCATGGAGATGGCGGAAGACAGCAGGGCGTAGGGGGCCTCCAGACCTACCGCGGTGCCCACTGCGATGCCGATGATGTTCTGGAAGATGGAGATCACACCGGCGCACAGCCAGTAGACGATCAGCAGGATGCCGCCCTTCTTCAGCAGGGAGAAGCTGGCGCCCAGACCCACGGTGGTGAAGAAAGCCAGCATGAAGGGGTCCTGGAAGGTGTTGGTGAAGTTGAAGGTAAAAGTACCAGTGGTGTGGCCGGCGAAGGTGATGAACATAAAGATGAAGCCGCCAATGACGGGAGCAGGGATACAGTACTTGGCCAGGAAGTTGACCTTGTTTTTGATCGCGTAACCGATCAGCAGAAGAATGGAAGCCATTGCCAGGGTCATGATTGCGTCGGTGTTGATGTTGAGGACGTTTTCCACAGTTTCAAATGACATAATGTTACCCTCCCATTGATTCTCTTTTTTCCTCGGACCGCTCTCCTTACGGACCGAAACACTGCCCCGGCTCGTCCGACCTCCTTTCGCCAAAGCAGAATTGGACATTACAAGTACCACTATAGTCACGAAGCATCTAAGAAACGTCTAATTTTAAAAAATAGGAGGAAACTCTGTTGAGACGGAAGCTCATTCCGCCATAAAATGCTTGTTTTTGCTGTACAGCTCAGAGGCACGGTACCGCTGTTGGGTGGCGATGCCGTTGCGCAGGCTCTGGGAGAGCTGCTCCGCCTCGAATACGCTGGGGACGCTGGAAAGCAGGCGGACCCCCTGCCGGGCGTAGCTCTCCGGGGAGTAGGTGAGCAGAGGGGCGAGGGGGGAGCCCGTCCGCTGCTCCAGGTCCAGCCGGCTGCGGATGTGCATGGAGACAAAGTGGAGGATGACCCCCTCCAGAGGGGAATTCAGCCGCTGCTGGCAGGACTGGGCATCGGCCAAGCTGACCGCCGCCCGCTCGTAGTCCCCCTCCATGGCCTGATAATAGGCGGTGTAGGCTGCGGCGGCTGTCCGGCCCCACAGCTCGCCGGAAACTTTCGCGTTGTCATACCCATGCTGAAACAGCTCACGGGCCCTGGGATGGTCCTCCAGGGCGAAAGCGGCCCGCCCGTAATGGACATAGACCCAGACGCCGCCGGGCCAGGGCAGGTCTCCCAGCAGGGAGAGGGCCCGCTTATAGTAGGAGCAGGCGTCGGCGTACTCCAGCCGCTGGCGGCAGACCCGGCCGTAGTCACAGTAGACGGCCGCCAGCTGGAGCCGGACCGCGGTGGAGCGGGTCTGTCCCCGCAGAGCGTCCATGGCCTCCAGCAGATAGTAGCGGCTCTTGTCATAGGCGCCCTGGAGACAGAACAGGCCGCCCCGAAGCCGCTGGAACTGGGCCTGCTGGACCGGGTCCCGGGTGCGCTCCAGCAGGCGCATGCCGGTGGCGGTGTAGCGCTCCACCTGTTCAGTGGCCTGGCGGTAGAGGGCGGAGGAGGCCAGCAGGTAGCAGGCCCGGATGAGCACCCCCGTGTCGGGGTGGATGCTGCCGCCGCTGAGGGCGCCCAGGATGTCGCTGCCCCGGGCGCTGTCCCCCTGGAACAGGGCGATGCGCCCCTGGATCAGAGCGGTGGCCAGCTCCAGACGGCCCAGGACTGCGGGGTCCGCCCCCTCACGGCGCAGGGCGGACAGCTCCCGCAGGAACTGCTGGGTCTGCTCCTCCAGCTCCTCTGGGGAGCGGGGGGCGGGGGCGTCTCCCCCCAGGGGGGAGAAGGGCTCGAAGGCCCGGGAGCTGTCCAGATCACAGGCCCGGATGCGGTACTCCAGAGCACGCAGGCGGCTGCCGGCCAGCTGAAAGTGGCGGGCGATCTGGCGGCAGGCGCCCCCCTCCTGGGGCTGCTCCCCCTGGGAGAGCAGCTCGGCGGCCTGGAGGTGGAGGGGCTGACGCTGGGAGTAGGAGAGCCGGTCGTAGACCAGCTCCCGGATGCGCTGGTGGGCAAAGCGGTAGGTGGGGTCCCCCTCGGTGTGGTGCTCCAGGATGATGCCCCGGCCCCGCAGCTCGTCCAGACCGGCGGTGAGCAGGCGGTCATTCTGGTCCATCAGCTCCAGCAGCAGGCGGCTGGGCACCTCCTCGGAGAAGAGAGAGATGAGCTCGGCCACCTGGAGGGCCGCTCCGGACAGGCCGGAGAGCCGGTCCATCAGGATATCCCCCAGGGTCTGGAGGGTGGCCTCCACATCGCCGCTGCGGCGGTAGGCCTGGGTCAGCTCGGTGAGCAGATAGAGATTGCCTCCGGTCTCCCGGTGGAACTGGGGAGCCATGCGCCGGGCGGCCTCACCGCCCAGCTCCCTGCGGAGCAGCTCCTCTGTCTGTTCCGGGGTGAGAGGGGGCAGGCGATGGCGGCGGAGCAGGCCGTCCGCCTCCAGCGACTCCAGCCGGGCCAGGGCAGAGGGGGAGAGGTCGTCCCGGGCGGTGAGGATGGTCATCAGCCCCCTGCCCTCCAGGCGGCGGAGCAGGGCGTCCCCCAGACGCAGGCTCTCCTCGTCAGCCCATTGCAGGTCCTCCAGCACCAGGAGCACCTTTTTCCGGCGGGTGACAGCGGAGAAGAGGAGCAGGAGGCTGTCCTCCAGCCCCTGGTCCCACTGGCGCAGCGCCCGGGCGGAGACTCCGCCCGGCCAGGCGTTCTCAGAGCGGAAGAGAGGGAACGCCTGGCCTAATCGGACCTGGACCGGGACCGGGAGGGAGAGCTGCTCCTCCTGGATGAACTCCCGCAGGGACAGCAGGATGCGGTCCCAGGGGGCCAGAGGGAGGCCCTCCTCCGACTGGAGGCAGCCGCACCGCAGCACCAGCAGGGCGGACAGATCGGACCAGCGGAGGAAGTGGCTGATGAGCTCGCTCTTGCCGGAGCCCACCTCCCCGATGAACAGCTGGGAGCAGCGGCGCACCGCCCCCTCGGCGAAGGAGCCCGCCGCCGCCCGCAGGGCGGCATAGAGGGTCTCCCGTCCCACGGGGACCTGGGGCGCCTCTGCCTCCCCGGGGGCCTGGGTGGTGTCGTTCCACTGGTTCATGATCTCGTAATAGAGCATGGTGGTGCTCTCCAGGGGGTCCACACCCAGCTCCTCGGAGAGCTGCTCCTTCAGCCGCTGGTACACCTGGGCGGCCCGGGAGTACTTCCGGGCCGCCCGCAGGCGCTCCATGAGGAAGGCGGCCATGGACTCGTCAAAGGGGTCCTCCCGCAGATACTCGGTGGCCAAGCGGGCAGCCTCCTCCGGGTCGCCGGCCTCCAGGGCGGCCTGGGCCTGCTGGGCCAGCCGGCCCAGATACTGCTCGTGGAGCTTCTCCCGGGTGCGGTCCAGCCACTCGTCGAAGGAGAAGGCGTGCTTGACGGCGAAGCCCTGGAGGAAGGGGCCTCGGTAGGCGGAGAAATCCCCCTGCTGGGTGAAGCGGTCGTAGTCGCAGTCCACCTCCCAGGCGCTGTTCACCACCACCAGGGACTTCTGGGGGGAGAGGAGAAAGTCGCCCCCCAGGGTCTTTTTCAGCGTATATAAGGTGTTGCGGAGATTTTTCAGGCCGGTGGCCTCGTCGCAGCTCTCCCACAGCAGAGAGATGAGCTCCTGCCGGGTGGCGCTGCGGCGCACCAGCATGTAGTACAGCAGGGCGTCCGCCCGCTTGAAGGGAAAGGAGACCGGGACCCCGTCCAGCGTGACGCTGGGGGTCTGGAGCATGGTCACATTGAGCATCAGAAAGCCCCCCTCTTTGGTCTGGGTCCAGTATATCGGATTTGGGGCCGGGTGTGCAACTGTTCCCGGGCAAAAATTTGCCGGGGGCGCGTTTTTGCCTTGCCAGGGGGAGGGGAAAACACTATAATAATATAAAAAGGTAAAAGAGGGGGGCGTCCCCGTGGCCCAGGACAGAGAGAGGAGAGAGACATGAAGCTGGATAAATGGATCGAATCCGTCCCCAATTTCAGCGAGGGGCGGGACCTGAAGAAGGTGGAGCGCATCGTGGACTCCTTCCGGGCCAAGCCGGGAGTGAAGCTGCTGGACTACTCCACAGACCCGGACCACAACCGCTGCGTGGTGACGGTGCTGGGCCAGCCGGAGCCCCTGAAGCGGGCCATGGTGGAGGCCATCGGCACGGCGGTGGAGCTGATCGATATGACCCGGCACGAGGGGCAGCATCCCCGCATCGGCTGCGTGGACGTGATCCCCTTCATCCCGGTGCGGGACTGCACCATTCAGGAGGCGGACCAGCTGGCCCGGGAGATAGCACAGGAAGCCGCTCTGCTCTACGGACAGCCCTTCTACCTCTATGAGAAGTCTGCCACTGCCCCCCACCGGGTGGACCTGGCCAACATCCGCAAGGGACAGTTCGAGGGGCTGGCGGAGAAGATGAAGGACCCCCTGTGGAAGCCGGACTTCGGGCCGGATACCATCCACCCCACTGGCGGGGCCACCGCCATCGGGGCCCGGATGCCCCTGATCTGCTTCAACATCAACCTGGACACCCCCAATGTGGAGATCGCCCGGCAGATCGCCCGCCGGGTGCGGAACATCGGCGGCGGCCTGCACTATGTGAAGGCCATGGGCATCGCCCTGGAGGAGCGGAACCTGGCTCAGGTGACCATGAACCTGACCGACTACACCAAAAGTTCCATTTACAGTGTCTTTGAGATGGTGAAGATGGAGGCCCGGCGCTATGGCGTCCGGGTGGTGGGCAGCGAGGTGGTGGGCATTGTCCCCATGAAGGCCCTGCTGGACTGCGCGGAGTACTACCTCCAGATCGAGGACTTCTCCTCCGAGCAGGTGCTGGAGCTGCATATCGAATAGACGGACAAGCAAAAGGAGCGGCCCCTCTGGAACAGAGGGGCCGCTCTCCCTTTTTCGACAGTTTCAGGAGATCTGGATGCTGACGCCGTTGACCTCCACGCCCTCGTTGGCCCGGATGAGGATGTACCGGGTGCCCTCGATCATGCGGGTCTCCACCAGGTCGCTGCGCTCCGGGTTGACGTGGATGGTGACGTCGGGAGTGCGGACCTCCAGCTGCTTGGGGTCCACCAGATTGCGGGGGCTCAGGCCGGCCTCCGGGCCGAAGGCCTGGTCATACTGGGCCTCAAAGGCATCCACATGGGGGGCGGCCACGCCGCAGGAGGACAGGACGGACCGCACCTCCCCCTTGGAGAGCAGGAGGGGCTGCTCCTCCTTGCTGGCCTTGTGCTCTTCGATCATGTCCCGCAGCTGGCTGTGGACGGCCTGGACCACATGATAGCTGCAATCCTCCGCCAGCGTCTCCCCCAGGAGGGACTCAAAGGTCTCCTTCTGGACGGCGGCAGGCATGGGAGGAGGGGTGCGGAACAGGGCGTCAATGAGCTCCGGGTGGTTCTCCCCGATGTCCCGGGAGTAGTAGAGGGCATTATAGAGGTTGGTGGTGCGCTCGTCAAAGGCGGGGAAGAGGAAGCCTGCCTCCGGCGGAGAGACGACCCAGTCCGCCTTCAGGTCGTGGAAGGCATTTTCATAGACAAAGTAGCTCAGGGCGGGCTTGGTCAGCTTCACCGGGCAGATGGAGCACAGGATGTAGGAGAACACCTGGTCGGAGGCGTCGTCCATCCGCTCCCCGTCTTTGGCCCGGTAGGGGACGTCGTAGGTGTCGTGAGCCAGGAGGATGAGATAGTTCCCCTCCAGGGTGAGGGAGGAGATGACCCGCTGGAACAGGGCCTGCACGGCCTCTTCGTCCGCCAGGGAGGAGCCCCGCAGGGCCATGAGGAGCCGGTGCTCCTCACTGTCCACCACCTGCTGGGTGGAGAAGGTGATGTCCGCCAGGTTTTTGCCCAGGGTGCCGGACAGGGTGCGCCGGAGGATGGCCAGCAGCTTTTCCGACTCCTCCTGGGACATCAGCCCCAGGGACTGGTCGAACTGGGAGACGATCTCCCGATTTTCATTGACATAACATCCGCGGATGTGGGAGATGCCGCTCCTGTCCGGCCGAAACCGGCGGCGGATCTCGGAAATTTCCTTTTCGTTCATAGAGACTCCTCTTCTGTACAGATTTCAGGCCGGTGCTCACCGCTGCCGGGCCAGCTCCTTGTGGACGGCCTGGGTGAGGATATCCTGCCCCTCAGGGGAGCGCAGGGCCTCCTGTACCGCGGCGCGGATCATATCCTGAAACGCCTTGCTGTGGAGGAAGGCGTCAAACACCGTGCCCTGGTCCTGGCCGGCGGGGCCGCTCTGGGGGACGGGCCGGGCGGCGCGGCGGGGCGGGGGAGCGGGCTCCTCCTCATCCTGGAAACCGCCGTCCATCCAGGTCTCCTGACGGGTGCGGTCGTTGCTCTCCCCCCGGAGATAGAAGAGGGAGACCCCGAAAAAGGCGGCCATCTTCTCCTGCTGCTCCCGGGTGGGGGTCTGGCGGCCGGTCTCGAACTTTTCCGCCGCATTTTTGGGAAAGCCCAGGGCCTGGGAGAGGGCGGGGCGGCTGAGACCCCGTTCGGTGCGCAGGGCTTCGATGCGCTGTGCCAATGTGATCATAGAAAAGACCTCCTCAGTGGAATGGCTCTATTATACAACAAGAGGGACAGGGGGAAAAGAGGAAAAGAAGGGGGCGGTCATTTGACCCACTCCCGGGCGAACTGGACTGCGGCGTCCACCAGGGGGGAGGCCGCGTCCCGGCGCCAGGCCACCCCCACCTCCTTGACGATCCGCTCCTCCAGCTTGATCTCCCGGACGCCGGAGAGGGTATGGGAGTGGAAGTCCTCCGAGGGCAGAAAGGCCACCCCAAGCCCGCCCTGGACCATGTAAAGGTTGGTGGTGGGGCTGCTGGAGCGGCAGACGATGTCCGGCTCAAAGCCCGCCCGGCGGCAGGCGGTGAGGCACAGCTCCGCGGCCACCTGGCCGGTCTGGTGGAAAATGAAGTGCTCCCCCCTCAGCTCCCGCAGGCTGACCTCCTCACGACCGGCCAGGGGGTGGACACGGGGGACTGCCAGGGAGTAGTGATCCTCCCCCAGCTTGACGAACTCCAGGCTGGAGGCCAGCTGGGACAGGGGGCGGTTGAGAAAGGCCAGATCCACCTTCCGGTCCAGCAGCAGGTCCAGCAGCCGGTGGGTCCCCTCCTGGACGATGTTCACCGAGATGTCGGGGTAACTGCCGCAGAAGGCGGAGAGCATGCCGCCGAAGTTGATGCACTGGAGGCTGGTGATGATGCCCAGGTTGAGGGAGCCCTTGCGCAGCCCGGCATAGAAGGACATCTCCGCCTGGAGGGCCTGGGCGCGCTGAAGGATCTCCCTGGCCCGGAGAACAAAATCCTTGCCCGCCTCCGTCAGGGTGGCACCCCTGGGATTGCGGGCGAAGAGGGCCACCCCCAGCTCCTTCTCCAGCTTGGCGATCTGCTGGGACAGGGCGGGCTGTCCCACGTGGCAGGCCTGGGCCGCCAGGGAAAAATTCCCCGAATCGGCCACGGCCAGCACATAGCGAAGCGTGTAAAGTTCCATATGGTTTCATGCCTCCGATCAATGGGATGGCCGCCAGTCCCCGCGGCGGGCGGAGCGGGCGGCAAAAGCGTTTTTTCAGACCAACAAAATAGAGAGCATCTGTTTTGTGCAAAATGTCAAATCAAAAGGAAAAGCGGGGGCTCGTTCCAGAGTGGAGAAGGGCTGCCAAAGCTCAGTATCCGCTATTTTCCCGGATTTGTCAAGAAAGTTTGGGGCTGCGATATCATTTTTAATGATACCAGCTGTCACAAACAAGAATTGGACTTTTTTCGCCGGCGGAGGTAGTCTATGGGCGAAGAAGGAAACAGGCCCCCGGCAAAAGGCTGGGAGCCAGGGAGAACAAAAACTGATGTAGAAAGGATTGAACGATGGTGAACCACAACTACTTCACCCAACGGGATGTGGAACGGCTGGAAGAGCAGGCCGTCCAGATCCGACAGGACATCATCTCCATGATCCACGCCGCCAAGGCTGGACACCCCGGCGGCTCTCTCTCCGCGGTGGAGATGGTGACCGCCCTGTACTTCCACGTGCTGAATATCGATCCCCAGAACCCCCGCTGGGCTGACCGGGACCGCTTCATCCTCTCCAAAGGCCACTCCTGCCCGGTGCTCTATGCGGCACTGGCCCGCCGGGGCTACTTCGACCCCAAGGAGCTGAACACCCTGCGTCAGTACCACTCCATCCTCCAGGGCCATCCGGACATGAACAAGACCCCCGGCGTGGACATGACCGCCGGCTCCCTGGGCAACGGCCTGTCCGTGGGCGTGGGCATGGCCCTGTCCGGCAAGCTGCATCACCAGGACTACATGACCTACGTCATGCTGGGTGACGGTGAGATCCAGGAGGGCATGGTCTGGGAGGCCGCCATGGCAGCCAGCCACCACGACCTGAAGAACCTGGTGGCCATCGTGGACTGCAACGGCGTCCAGATCAACGGCTGGGTCAATGACATCATGACGGTGGAGCCCCTGGCTGACAAGTGGCGCGCTTTCGGCTGGAAGGTGGTAGAGGTCAACGGCCACAACATGAAGGACGTGCTCACCGCCCTGCACACCGCCAAGACCATGCGCCACCCCACTGCCATCCTGATGCGCACTGTCAAGGGCAAGGGCGTCTCCTTCATGGAGGACGACTCCGTCTGGCACGGCTCCGCGCCTGACGACGAGCAGATGGTCAAAGCAATTGCGGAAATCAAGGAAGGGGGCGTTGTGTAATGGCAAAGACTCTTGCCACCCGTATGGCCTTTGGACAGGAGATCATTGAGATCGCCAAGACCAACGAGAATTTTGTGGTTTGTAACGCCGACACCAAGACCTGCGGTCTGGAGAAGTTCGGCAAGTATTTCCCCGAGCGGGAGTTCTCCTTCGGCATTGCCGAGCAGAACCTGGTGGCCGCCTCCGCCGGCATGGCCGCCTGCGGCAACAAGGTGTTCCTGGCCACCTTCGCGGTGTTCGCCTCCATGCGGGCCTGCGAGCAGGTGCGTACCTTCGTCTGCTACCCCAACCTGAACGTCACCGTCATCGGCACCCACGCCGGCCTCCAGGTGGGCGGCGACGGCGCCACCCACGCCGCCATTGAGGACGTGTCCATCATGCGCTCCTTCCCCAATATGACCGTGGTGCAGCCCGCCGACGCCGTGGCGGCCCGGGCCCTGGCCCATGCGGCGGTGGATTTCACCGGCCCCCTGTACGTCCGTCTGCACCGCAACCCGGTTGCCGACCTGTATGACCCCGCCACCTACAAGTTCGAGTGGGGCAAGGCCAACACCGTGGTGGACAACGGCAGCGACATGACTATGATCGTCTCCGGCATCCTGCTGAAGAAGGCGCTGGACGCGGCCGCCATCCTGAAGGAGCAGGGGATCGGCGTCCGGGTGCTGGACATGGCCACCATCAAGCCTCTGGACAAGGAGGCCGTGCTGAAGGCGGCCGGCGAGACCGGGGCCATCATGACCATCGAGGACCACTCCATCTTCGGCGGACTGGGCTCCGCCGTGGCTGAGGTGGTGGTGGGCAACTGCCCCGTACCCATGGAGATCGTGGGCATCCAGGACCGCTTTGGTGAGTCCGGCGACCCGGAGCTGATCTACAAGGACCACGGCATGGACGTGGACTCCATCGTGGCCAAGGCCAAGGCTCTGGTGGCCCGGAAGGGTTAAAAGAGACAGGCACTTCGGACAGGGCGCTGTCCCTGCCCGAAGTGCAGAAAAATGTGAGAAAGGATGAACCCAACTATGGCAGCACCTCATGTGTGTATTCTTCAGACCAGCTTCGCCAAGCGGGAGGACACCGTCGCCTTCCTGAAGGAGAAGGTCCCCGGCGTGCGGGTGGAATTCATCACCGACAGCACCCTGCTCACTGATGTCCGGGCCAATGGCGGCCCCAGCCAGGCGGTCATCGACCGGATGACCCTGTACGCCAAGGCGGCGGAGATCTCCGGTGCGGACCTGATCGTCAACTCCTGCTCCACTGTGGGCGAGGTGGCGGACATCTACGCCAAAGAGGTCAACGTCCCCGTGATGAAGATCGACCTGCCCATGGCCCAGGAGGCCGTTCGGCTGGGCACCAAGATCGCCCTGATCGCCACCCTGGAGACCACCCTGGGCCCCAGCCAGCGGCTGATCGAGAAGGTGGGCGCGGAGCAGGGCAAGAAGATGGAGTGCACCCAGTACCTCCAGAACCCTGCCTGGGACGCTCTCCAGGCCGGCCACCCCGAGGAGCACAACCGCATCCTGATGGAGAGCATCCGGGAGCTGGACAAAATGGGCTATGACGCCATCGTGATGGCCCAGGTGTCCATGCGCGCCCTGCTGCCCGACCTGAAGGACGTGAAGACCCCCCTGCTGTGCAGCTTCTTCTCCGGCTACGGTGCCATCGCCGACAAGCTCAACGAGATCGCGGCGCAGAAGCAGTAAATCCCCCCTGAAATTCGGAAGACCGAGACAATCAAAAAACGGAGGAATCGAACTATGAGCAAGAAACTGGTATCTGACCTGTTGGTAGACTACCTGGAGCGCCGGGGTGTCACCAAGCTGTTCGGACTGTGCGGCCACACCGTCATCGGCATGCTGGACGCCCTTTCCCGCAGCAAGAAGATCGAGTACATCGGCACCCGGCATGAGGCCGTGGCTTCCACCGCGGCTGACGGCTACGCCCGCATCACCCACAAGGCCTCCGTGGTCATGTGCCACCTGGGCCCCGGCCTGACCAACGTGCTCACCGGCGTGGCCAACGCCTCCCTGGACTCCATCCCCATGGTGGTCATCGCGGGCGATGTGCCCAGCTACTACTTCGGCCGTCACCCCCATCAGGAGATCCAGATGCATGAGGACGGTGACCAGTACAGCATGCTCAAGCCCGTGTGCAAGCGCAGCTGGCGTGTGGACGATGTGGAGGCCCTGCCCTACATCCTGGACAAGGCGTTCCGTCTGGCTGAGGCCGGCCGTCCCGGCCCCGTCCTGGTGGACGTGCCCATGGACATGTTCTCCCGTGAGATGGAGGAGGAGCTGTGGGCCCGCACCTACAAGGACAGCCATGTGACCATGAAGCCCGCCCTGGACCCCGCTGCCGCCAAGGCCATTGCCAAGAAGCTGGTGGAGGCCAAGAACCCCGTCCTCCACGCCGGCGGCGGCATCCTGCTGGCTCAGGCCTCCGAGGAGCTGGCCGCTCTGGCCGAGTTCCTGGATCTCCCTGTGTCCCGCACTCTGGCCGGCCAGGGCTGCCTGTCCGACCAGCATCCCCTGATGGTGGGCCAGACCGGCTTCTGGGGCCTGGAGTTCACCCACTCCCTGACCACCAATGCCGACGTGATCCTGGGCCTGGGCACCCGCTTCGGCGAGGCCGACAGCTCCAGCTGGTATCAGGGCGTCACCTTCGATCCCGATAAGACCACCTTCCTGCAGATCGACATCGACCCCAACGAGATCGGCCGCAACTACGCTGTGGAGATCGGCGCCATCGGCGACCTGAAGATCGGCCTGGCCCAGATCCTGGAGGAAGTGAAGAAGATCTGCCCCGAGGGCAAGAGCAACCCCGAGCTGCGTGAGCAGATCGCTGCCGCCAAGGCCGCGTTCAAGGCCAGCAACGAGGCCATCTCCAACGACGGCCGCTTCCCCATGACTCCCCAGCGCATCCTGAAGGACGTGAAGGAGGTCATCCCCGAGGACGCCATCATCTTCACCGATGTGGGCTGGAACAAGAACGGCGTGGCCCAGGAGTTCGATATCACCCTGCCTGGCACCATCCACCACTCCTCCGGCCTGGCCACCATGGGCTTCGGTCCCTCCGCCGTCCTGGGCGGCAAGCTGGCTGCCCCCGATAAGATCGTGCTGAACCTCACCGGCGACGGCGGCTTCGGCATCAACCCCTCCTGCCTGGCTGCCGCCGTGGAGCACGGAATCGCCTGCACCTGGGTGGTCATGAACAATGCCGCCTTCGGCACCATCGCCGGCCTGGAGAACGCCAACTACAAGACCAAGTTCGGCACCGTGTTCTATGACGCCAACGGCGAGCGCTACACCCCCAGCTGGGCCGACGTGGCCAAGGCCTACGGCGTGGACTCCATCTGCATCTCCTCCGCCGACGAGTTCAAGCCTGCCCTGGAGAAGGCCATCGAGGCCAACAAGGCCGGCAAGCCCTTCCTGGTGGAGGCCCCCATGGAGAACATCGTGGTGCCCACCCCCGGCTGCTGGAACATCAACGACATTTACAGCCCCAACGAGCTGGTCAAGGAGGGCAAGCTGGTCAAGAAGGAGAACGGCCAGTACGTCGCCCCCAGCCACTCCAAGTCCCACGACGCCTGATCGGGACATCCTGTTTGCTACCTGTCTTCAATCCTCTATATCAGCCGAAGGGCCGCTCCATCTGGGGCGGCCCTTCGGCTCAGTTTGCTGAAAGCCTTTTTTCAGAGAAGATGTTTTGGGATCGGGCGGGGGAGTTCGAGGGGGCGGAAGTCCGCCTCGAATGGAAATCCCAACCCCCGCCGCCCTTGCTCCGCAAGGGGGCGGTGAGCAGAGCGAGGCGAGGGCTTTTCCGCCCTGTACGGGGCGGAAAAGGATCGGGATGCCGGCTGAGGGAAAAGTCCTCCAGGGACTCTTTTTCCTCAAACTGAAGGGCCGCCCCAGATGGGGCGGCCCTTCAGCATTTGTACTGCAAAGTTTTACGGATAGAGTGCCAAGATCCGGGTCCAGACGCCGGTGGCACCCTGGGAGTTGGGGAAGGTGCCGATGGTATAGCAGCGGTCGGCCTCGATGTCCCCCAGGTTGCACACGTTCTCTACCACGCCGACGCCGTTGCCCAGGAGGATCTGGTGGCTCTCGGTGGTGGTGGTGTCGGGAGAGATAGACTCCATGGCGATATAGCGCACTCCCTTGCCCACCATATATTGGGCAGTCTCGGGGAGAAGATAGGGGTAGTTGGTGATATACTCGTCGGGATCAGTCTCCCAGAGGGCGTCATGGCCGGTATGGAAGAGGACAGCCTCACCGGACTGGATCTCTCCGTTCTCCTCCTCCCAGGCTTTGACATCGTCTACTGTGATGCCGTAGGAGCCGGCGGGCACATCCAGCTTTACTACACAAGCGGGGCCGATCAGAATGAGGGGGTCCACGGTGTCGATCCCACCGCCAGTCTCGATGACATGATAGGGAGCATCCATGTGGGTGCCAGTGTGGACGCAATAGCTGAGGACCTCCAGGTTGTGCAGTCCGCCGTCTACGCCGATACGGCCGAAGAAGTCAGACTGGGGGAGCTGGAGAGAGGGGTCCGCCGGCATATCGGCTTCTTGAAGATGAGAGATGTCGACCACCGTGTACTGGCTCAGGTCCATGCCCAGGGAGGCTGGCTCTTCGGCTTGAGTGGAACAGGCGGAGAGGGACGCCGCAATGGCGCCGGTCAGAAGGATCGCAGTCAGTTTTTTCATCGTAATTCTCCTTTCAATCTGGTCCGGAAGGTGATATGAAATCTTCCAGGGGCCCGCTGGAAGGACTTCATCTTGAAATGGCTCTACCAGGGAAGATCCTGGTCCAGATACCACTGGGCGTTTTCCCGCGTGATGATATCGGTTTGCTGATAATTGGAGAAGGACAGAGGCTCGCCGTCCAGGTAGCGGCAGATCTCTTCTACGGCCTCCAGCGCCATATCGGGATATTGAATGACAGTGCCGTCTATGCCGCCAGCGGCGATCTCCTCCACCACAGAACGCTGGCCGTCGATGCCCACCAGAGCCACCTCTCCGGCCAGCCCCCGGCGGACCAGAGCCTGGTAGCAGCCCTCGGCCATGAGGTCATTTTGGCAGATGACCCCATGGAGATCAGGGTAAACATTGAGGCAGTCATCCAGGATGCTCTCAGCGTTGAGGCGGGAGAACTCCCCGTTATAGGTGCCCAGGAGACGGATGCGGGGCTCCTGAGAGAGCACCTGGGTGATCCCCTTGTCCCGGTCTACGGCGCCGGAAGAGTTGGGAATGCCGGTGAGGTAGATCACGTTCCACTGGGCGGCGTCAGGAAAATGCTCCTCCAGAGCGGAGATGAGCAGCCGGGCGGCCTGTTCCCCCATGGTGACGTGCTCAGCCCCCACATATCCGATGGTGCGGGAGAGGGAGGAGGACTCTACCCGGTTGTCCAAGGTGAGGACCGGGATGCCGCGGTCGTTGGCATACTGGATCGCGGGAAGGGGGCCCTCCATGGTATAGGGGATGAGGATGATCCCGTCCACAGGATCATCGATCAGATTTACCAGGTCCTGATTCTGTTTCTCCTGGCTGTTTTCCCCATCGCACAGGATCAGCTCCACAGATCCCTCGGAGAGATCGAACTCCTCCAGAAGCTGAAACATAGCGCTGCGGAAGAGCAGGCTGGTGGTGGGAAAACTGACGCCGATCCGGTATGATCCCTGATCCGCCTCCTGAGAGGCGGGCGAGGAGGATGGGGGAAGGGACGTCCGGCAGGAGCAGAGCAGGAGAGCGAGGGTGAGAAAAAGCGGTGTCAGCGGTCTCATGGCAGAGTGGTCCTTTCTGGTAATATGGCCATTCGCCCCCTTTAAAAGTTTGCTTTCTCTCTCTACCAACATTGTATCAGAAACTTTTTCAGGGTAAATGGGGCAATCTTTCATTTTGGTGTGTTATTTTATGCCTTCCCTCAGAACAGATGGCTCTCCCGGTATTCCCGCGGGGTCATCCCCACCTGCTTTTTAAAGACCTTCATAAAATGCTTCACATCCTGATATCCGACCTGGGCGGCGATCTCATAGATGCGCCTGTGGTAGTCCAGAAGGGCCTCCTTGGCATGCTGGATGCGGAGAGCGGAAAGATATTCGGAAAATCCCATCCCTTCCACCTCGGCAAACAGCTTGGAGAGATAGGTGGGGGTGAGATACACCAGGGCGGCAGCGGAATTCAGGGTGATGCGCTGGGTGTAGTTTTCCTGAAGATACTCCTTGACCTGCTGGATGAGCAGGACCTTGCTCCCGCGGGGCTGGGCGTTCTCGTGAAAAGAAGGAGGTTCCGGTCCGGGCTCTTCCAGAGGGACCGGGTCGTCAGGGCCGCGGGTCTGATCGATGCGCTCGATGCATTTGAAAACAGCTTCAAAGAGCTCGTCTTCGGAGGCGGGTTTGAGCAGGTATTCCACCACCATCCCGCTGGAAAGCATTTTCCTGGCCGCTTCAAAGTCACTGTAACCGCTCAATGTGATGACCTTTGTAGAGCTGTGCCGGAGGACCAGCTCGTCCAGGAGCTGAAGCCCGCTGAGGCCGGGCATTCGGATATCTAAGATGAGAATATCGGGCTGATGTTTCAAAAGCAGGGCCAGGGCCTCCCAGCCGGTGGAGGCCTGATAGAGGGGACGGATGTTCAGCGTGTCCCAGGAGATATCCTCCAGAATGTGCCGGCGGGGGATCTCCTCGTCATCAGCGACTAATAAAGAATAGTTAGACATGGGGCTCTCTCCTTTCCAGAGGAATGCGAAAGAAAACACGTGTGCCCGCACCGGGGCGGCTCTCTATGTGGATATCCCGGGGCCCATAGGCAATGCAGAGCTGCTCATGGATATTGCGCAGAGCGAAGCTCCGCCCCTGGATGGGCCCCTCACCATTGATCTGACGCAGCAGGGGCCCCAGATCCTGGGGCGAGATCCCGATGCCGTCGTCGGCCACCTGAAAGAAAAGCATGTCGCCTTCTTTTTGAAATGTGATCTCGATTCGGTGCTGCGCGGGGCGTTTTTCAAAACCGTGGACGATGGAATTTTCCACAATGGGCTGAAAGAGATATTTGAGTGCCACAAACTGCTCCATCTCCGGGAAACGCTGGATCTGAAAGACAAGCGAGCGGCCGAAGCGCATCTGCTGGAGCTGGAGATAGCTGCGGAGCAGGTCGGCCAGCTGGTCCAGAGGGAGCTTGTCGCTGCCCTGAGAGAGACTGATCCGGAAATATCGGGACAAGGTCAGGATCATCCGGGCAGAGGTGTCCGCGTGTTCATGGCTGGCCTGGCTGTAAATGGTGTTCAGAGTATTGTACAGGAAGTGCTCGTCCATCTGGGACTGGAGAAACGAAAGCTCAGCCTGCTTTCGGAGCAGCTGCTGGACATAGATCTCGTCGATGAGCTTTTGCAGCCGTTGGATCATTTGGTTGTACCGGTGGAAGAGCAGGCTGATCTCATCCCGCTGGACCGGGACTGGAGCCTGGGCGAGTGTGCCCTGCTCCATATCGCTCAGATGGCTCATAAGGGCGGAAATGGGCCTCACCACATACCGGTACAGGATCAGACTGCCCAGAGAGATGCCCAGGGCACCGCACAGCAGGGCAAGGAGAGAGAAGGCCCGAGCGCCGCCGGAGCCGGAGAGGACGATATCTTCCGGGACACAGGAGAGATATTTCCATCCGCTCTCTACGGCGTTATAGTAGGAGATCAGATAGTCGGTGCCATCCTCCTGGTAGGAGTAAGTCCCATACTGGCGGTTTTGCGCAAAAGCCTGGGAAAAGCGGCTGTCTTGGCCAATGTTCTGGGACGTGGAAAGCGTGCTCCCATAGGAGAGGAGCACCTGTCCTGCATAATTGCTGATCCAGACAGAACCGGAGTACAGCTCCAGAGCGGAAAGAGCGGTCTGCCAGGCGGAGTCCTTCAGATTGCAGATCAGGATGCACTTTTCCTGCTGGGCAGGACCTGAGACCGGCCGGATATGGGAGAGCATCCGGCTGCCTCCGCCGGCGGAGGGGAGCAGGTGCCAGACGATGGGGGACTCAAAAACATCGTAGTACATCTGGTACAGCTGTTGAGCATAGTGGTGGGAAAAGGAGAGCTCCTTCTGCCCGGGCAGCATGGTGACCACTGTCTCTGTCTCGGGAAACATGAGATAGATGGAATCCAGGGTGCGCAGCTGGCCCACATACTGGCTCAGAGCCAGGGAGAGCTGGCTGCGTGCTTTTTGGCGCTGGTCAGAACCGGCATCGGCCTGCTGGTATTGGGAGATCAGAGAGAGAAAGCCGGGGTCCTGACTGATCTCCCGGCTGAAATCACTGACCTGCTCCATCACATCATCCATCAGGAGAGAGGCCCCATAGAGGTTGGTATAGATCAGATTTGACGTTTGACTCAGCATATTTTTTCGGGTCAGCTCCATGGAATAGTGCCAGAAGACCACGATGGGGACCAGAAGGACGAGAGCGATGACAGCAGGGATGCGGAAGCGGATGCTGCGGTACCAGGAAATCTGTTTCATAGGCTTCCTCCAGCAATAGAGTGGTCTTGTTTGTGTTCTATTATAGGTATTTTCCGGCGCACCGGCAAGAGAAATCGTACCGGTGAGAGAAAAGGGCCGGACGGCGAAAGCCGCCCGGCCTCAGGCTGTTGAAAGAGTCCCCGCTAAGGTGGGGGGGGAGAAAGCGGGGAGAATAAGACCGCGGCCGGACAGGATGCTCCCGTCCGGCCGCGTATCGTCTGGGGACAGCTTCAGTTCCCCAGCATGATGTTCAGGATCTCTACGTCGGTGCTCTTCATACCCACCCGGCCCATGCGGCCCACTGCCGCGATGGTGTCCTCCGGGTCCTCCATGGTCATGCCCTCGCCGGGCTGGAAGACGTTGCCTGCCAGGCTCAGCTCCAGGGCCATCAGGGCGTTCTCCACCGCCAGGCCGATCTTGGCCGCACAGCTGGCTTTGGCCCCGTCGCACACCATGCCGCCCAGGGTCTCGATGCTGTTGGTGATGGTGTCGCAGAGGATCTGATAGATCCGCTCCTGCTCCCCCTTCTGGCGGAGCATCATATAGGCCACGCCGCAGGCGGCCCCGGTGGCGGCGCTGGTGGCGCCGCAGTAGGCGCTGAGGCTGCCGATGTACTTCTTCTGATGCACGCTGATCAGATTGGCCAGCACCAGGGCGCGGAGGATCAGCTCCCGGTCCGCCTGCCAGGCCCGCCCATAGATGACGATGGGCATGGTCACAGTGATGCCCTGGTTGCCGCTGCCGCTGTTGATGACTACCGGCAGGGAGCATCCGCTCATCCGGGCGTCGCTGCCTGCGGCGGCGGCGGCCCGGGCCTGGAGGCGGACACGGTTCAGCCCGCTGGCATTCCCCGCGTTCTCCATAAGGATGCGGCCGGTCTCCACACCGTAGTTGCCCTTGAGACCCTCGTCAGAGATGGCGGTGTTATAGTCGATCTGGCGGCCGATGAGCTCCTCCACATCCTCCATTTTCACCGTGTCCGCGAATTCCAGGATGTTGGCCACATTGAGGAGCATCCGGTCCGGACCGCCGCTCTGTTTTTTGCAGCTGGGGTCGGGGCGGCTGTCCAGCAGGACCGTGCCGTCCTTCTTCATGTAGGTGATGTTGTTGTGGTGCTCCTGGATCTCGATCTCGGCGGAGTGTCCGCCGCCCTCCAGCTCCACCACGATATACAGGTTGTCCACGTCCTCCACCAGCTCGCAGGTGCAGAAGCCCTCCTTCACCAGTGCCTGGGTGGTCTGGATATCCGCCGGCGTCACGGTCTCCAGCACGGCCAGCTCCCGGTCCGGGTCTCCGCCCACGATGCCCAGGGTGGCCGCCACGTCGATGCCGCGCATACCGCCGGAGTTGGGGACGATGACGCCCTTCACGTTTTTGATGATGTTGCCGCTGCACCGGACCCGGCAGTGCTCTGGCATTACGCCCAGCAGCTGCCGCGCCTTGGCGCCGGCATAGGCGATGGCGATGGGCTCGGTGCAGCCCAGGGCCACCAGCAATTCCTCCCGAAGGATGCCGAGGTGATTCTGATAAAGTGCTTGATCCATGCTGTATCGCTCTCCTATCTGGGGTGGTATCTGAAAATGAACACTTGTAAAGCACAAGCAAATCGAATAAAATAAGCAAGAGATAGACAACTGTTTGATTGGAGGAGACGGCCATGTTCAGTCTGACCAGTCTGAAATGCTTCGCGGCGGCGGCGGAGGAGCTGAACTTCACCCGGGCAGCCAAGCGCCTGTTCATCTCGCAGCAGGCCCTGAGCAGCCACATCTCCAAGCTGGAGGAATATTACGGGGTCAGGCTGTTTGACCGGGGCATCCCCATGACCCTGACCGATGCGGGACGGGCCCTGCAGAAGCATGCCCGGGAGATCCTGAGCTCGGTGGACGACTACGCCCGGGAGGTCCAGGACATCAAGAACTTCCGGCAGGGCGAGCTGACCGTGGGCATCCCGGTGACCCGGGGGACCATCATGCTGCCGCCCCTGCTGTCCGCCTTTCATCAGCTCTTCCCCCAGATCCGGCTCCATCTGGTGGAGGGGACCGTCAGCGGGAACATCGCGGATGCGCTGTACGATGGCACAGCCGACCTGTGCATCGGCTATCAGCCCGAAAACACGGAGGAGCTGGCGGTGACGCCGCTGTTTGAGGAAAAGTTCGTGGTGCTGGTCCCTGACCGGCTGATGAAGGAGCACCATCTGGACCGGAAGCTGGGGGAGGGCGCCCTGTCCATGGACCGCTTTGCGGAGCTGCCCTTTGTGGTGCAGCATCCGGAGACCATGAACGGCCGGGTCTTTCAGACCCTGTGCCGGAACGCCGGGATAGAGCCGGAGGTGGTGGTCTCAACCCAGAATCTGATCACGGAGGCATCCCTGTGCATGGAGGGGATGGGGGCCTGTGTGCTGCCTCTGACCTTCCTGTCACCCGACCAGCGGCTCTCCGGCCACGGGAGCACCCCCCTGTTCAGCCAGGAGGGGCTGGACAGGCTCGCTATTTTCCTGCTGGATACCAGCGGGATCGGCCGGTTCCAGATCTCAGTCTGCCGCCTGAAGAGTAAGCTGCTCACCCGGGCGGGCCGGGAATTCATCAGCCTGGCCCGGGAAATTTACAGCGGCGTCAGCGCTGGTCAAATACCGCCTCAATTTCATTTCGAGTCGTCCCGATAAAGGAGAGCATGTCGTCGTCCAGGGGGTAGCGGATGACGCAGCCCGGGGTGAGGATCTGATGCCGTCCGCCCAGGAGCTTGAAGCACTGGAAGATCTGGTTCTGGATGGCGCCCCGGTTCTGCTGGGTGATGTCGGTCCGGCTCAGGCCGCCCATGAGGCACTTGCCGGTGAGGGCATAGGCCTCGTCCAGGGCGGGCAGGGATTCCCAGGCGTGCCAGTTGAAGACCTGGACGGGGTAATCCTTGAGGATGTGGAACATGATGTGGTCTCCGTGGCAGTGGATGGTGTTCATCCAGCCCTTCCCGGCGGCCTCCAGCACCCGCAGGTCGTAGGGCTTGCCGTACTCCAGATACTGGCGGTCCGTACACTTGTCATAGGAGCTCATCTGGGAGGCCAGGAAGATCCCGTCGGCCCCCATGTCGATGGCCGCGGCCACCAGCTGGGCGGTGGTCTCGGTGATGACCTCCAGCGCCGCCTTGACATCGTCGCCATGGCCCTCCTCGATGTAGGAGATCAGCTTCCCGCCGCTGATCTTGTCTGCGATGGTGATGGGGGTGAAGGCGGTGAAGATGACGGGGACCTCCTCGCCCTTCAGCTTCTCCAGGACCAGCTGCAGATGGCGCAGCTCCCGGGCGTTGCTGCCCTGGGTGCAGGGGCAGACCGTCAGCTTCCGCCAATCGGCGGCGCAGGAGATGGGGGTGCTCACCACCTTGGCCACGCCGCCCTTGACGATCTCGGAGTAGTCCACGGTGCAGCCGAAGTCCTCGATGGCGTACATGCCGTTGTTCATGGTCTTGACGAAGTCGAAGTCATATTTTTTGTAGAACTCATAGGTCTTCTGGGAGATGGCCTCCGGGTCCAGATCGGTGCCCGGCATGTGGGTCCAGAAGGAGTAGGGCATCTTGTCCGGCTTCTCGCCGCGGATGGCGGCCTGGATGCGTTCTTTTTTTGTCATGAGATCACAGCTCCTTTTTTATGGCGCTCTCGTGCGCCTGCGTCAAGCTCCGGCCCGCCTCCAGCAGAGGCGGGCCGGTCAGGTTCAGCCTTTTTTGATGATGATCTTGTCCCGGGGGGAGTTGGTCAAAAACTCGAACCCGTCCTCGGTGATGAGCACTGTGTCGCTGTTGCGCACCGCGCCCAGCTCTGCGCTCATCAGGCCGGGCTCCACCGTGAGGATCATGCCGGGAGCCAGGGGGGCCTTGTTGCCCTTGGTGACGGAGGGGAACTCGTGGGTGGACAGGCCCATCCCGTGGCCGCAGCGGCCGGGGAGGATGCTGCCGAAGCCGGCGTCCTCGTACTCCTTCATGGCGGCGAAGTACAGGTCCTCGAAGATGGCGCCGGGGCGGAGCATGCGGAAGATGTTGTCCCGGGCCCGGAGCATGGCGTCGTAGGCCCGGGTGCGCTCCTCATTCACATGGCCCACGATGACGGTGCGCTCGTTCTCCACGTTGTAGCCCGCGATCCGCGCCCAGCTCATGGGCATGGTCAGGTCGCCGGGCATGGGGACGTAGCCGGTGGGGCAGTCACAGCCGTAGTTGAGCCGCTCGTTGGACATGCACCAGACCACGAAGGTGTCGATGTCGGCGGTCTCCGAGTTGGAGAAGCCGGACACCTCGTACTGCTGATACTTCTCATGCCAGCGGTTGCGCATGGCGTACTGTCCCTCGGTGGCGGCCTGAGCCTCGCTGGCGCCGCCCTCCAGGGCCTCGATGGCCCGGGTGACACCCAGGTCCACCAGCTCGCCGGAGATGCGGCACATCTTGATCTCGTGGGGGTCCTTGATGAGCCGCAGGTCCACAGCGTCCTGGGCGATATCCACATAGCCCTTGACCTGGAGCTTCGTCTTCAGGCGGTCCAGGAAGTTCATGCTGGCGTAGTCGCCCTCCACGCCCACGGTGAGGGGGCCGCCGCCCAGAAGCTCCCGCATGGCGTCCATGGCGTCCATGGCCACGGCCTGGGTGGCGCCCCACTTGCCGTAGCACAGGACCTTGTCCACCGCGCCCTCATTGACGGCGTGGTCGTGGCGGATGCAGTGGACCAGCAGAAAGGCGTCATCCCGGGTGAGGATGAAGTAGGGGACGTGGCTGATGAGGATGGGGTTGAAGTTGCTGAAGTAGAACACGTTCTCGGGGCGCATGAGGATGGTGACATCCACCCCTTTGCGGGCCATGACGTCCTGCATCTTCCGGATGCGCTCCTTGACATAGCCGCGCAGCTCCGGGCTGGAGCGCTTTTCGTCTAAAACATTCATAGATGACCTCCTGAGATACACATTTTTCATAAAAAGTGAGAGTTACATGGAGAAATGGACCGGGCTGTTGGGACCCAGCGGCAACCCAAGGAAGAAGTAGATCAACAGCTCTGCGACCATGAAGAGGAAGAACGCAATGACGTAAGGCATGGTATTGGACATCAGGGTGCCGAAGCCGGCCTTCTTGTCATATTTCTGGGCCAGGGCCAGCAGCATGCCGAAGTAGGCGTCAGACACATTCATGGGATTGGTAACTGCGTCGCCGATGCGGTAGGCCATCTGGACCAGGGCGGGGGAGTAGCCCATCAGCATGAACATGGGCACGAACACGCTGGCCAGGATGGACCACTTGGTGGAGGCGGAGCCGATGAATAGGTTCAGGGCACCGCACATGATGACAAAGATGACCAGGATCAGCCAGATGGGCAGCCCGGAGGCCTCCAGGGCACCGGCGCCCTTGATGGCCAGGATCAAGCCGAGGTTGGACCAGTCAAAATATTTCAGGAACTGGGCGATGAAATAGAACAGAGCAATGTATCCGGCCATTCCCGCCATGGCAGAGGTCATGGCTGCGGCTACGTCATCAAACTTTTTGAAGCGGCCGGAGGCGTAGCCGAAGGCGATGCCAGGGATGGCGAACATCAGGGCGATGAGCACGGTCATTCCGCTCATCAGAGGCGCCTTGGAGTTGAGCAGAGAGCCGGTCTCGTCCGCCAACACACCGGTGACGCACAGGACCACGATCAGGGCGATATAGGCCAGGAAGGCGATCAAAGCTGCCTTCAGCCCTTTGTTGTCCAGAGGAGTGGGATCATCCGCCTGCTCTACATAATCTCCAGTATAGCGGCCCATGCGGGGCTCCACGACCTTGACAGTGATCAAGGTGGAGAAGAAAGTAAGGAATACCACGGAGACCGCGGAGAAATACCAGTTCATGGAGGGACTCAGGGAAATGTCGGGGATCAAAAGCTTTGCTGCCGCTTCTGTGTATCCCATGTTGACCACATCCATAGATGTGATCATCAGGTTGGAGGCGAACGCGCCGGACACAGAGGCATAAGCTGCCAACATGCCGGCCATGGGGTTGCGGCCCATGGCCGCCCAGATCAGGGCACCCAAAGGAGGCATAACAACGAAGCCCGCACCGCCGGTACAATCTGCCATCACACACACAAAACAGAAGATCGCGATGACCTTTAGGTCGGAGCCTTTGGCTTTTGCCAATCCTCTTAATGCGACGTGGAAGAGCCCTGAGGCCTCAGCCACGCCCACACCCAGCATACAGGTCAGGGTCAGACCCAGAGCGGAGGTGCCGGTGAAGTTGGTCACAAAAGTAGTCAGCATACGGACAAATCCATCCTTGCTGAACAGATTGACTACTTCTACCAGTTCACCTGTGACTGGGTTGACTGCGCTGACATGAAAAATGGAACAGACTGCGGAGATTGCGATAACAGCAATACATAAGTAGATGAAGAGCAACATGGGATTTGGAATTTTATTTCCCATGACCTCCACACGGTGCAGGAATCGCTCCAGCACGCTGACCTTTTTCTTCTCTCCCATAAAACCTCAAGACCTCCCCAATTTTCACTTTTTTGATGGCCTGTACCGGAACGTGGATCTGGCACAGGCAGCTTCTCTCCTGCCGGAAAACCGGCGCCAACGGCTTGGTGGGCCCCACTAGGGCAGATTTTGGCCTTCCTGCCCTAACACAATGCCAATTATAACGGGACATAAAAACTAAGTCTAACAGAAAAATGAAAAAATCAACAAGCAATTGGTTGTGACATTGAGGAAGCCATAGGTTTTTCCCCCAGAGCGGCCCGGGGAGCTGCAAAAAATGTCTAAAACCGGCGGATAAATTTTGTATGCTTCTGCATCCCATGCTTGTGGTCAGGCTCTCAGCCGGGGCCGGGGCTGGAAAACATGAGGGAATATGCCTGGATAAGGCGGCCCGGGGGGTGAGATCTTGGATATTCCGCACAAAGATGGGGAGATGCACGGAAAGAGAGGAGTTGAAAAATTCCCCGCTTTATGCTCTAATAGAACAAACTTTCAAAGGTAGGGGAAGCAGAATATGAAGTTTGCGATTTTGGGAGCGGGAAATACCGGAAAGGCGTACAGCGCATTTTTGTCCCACGGGGGGCATCAGGTCCTTCTCTATGACCGGAGCCAGGAGCGGCTGGCGCCCATCCAGGCCCGGGGGATCTCCGCCACCGGCGTGGTGGAGGGGCGCTTCCCTGTCCCGGTGACCACACAGCTGGAGGACTGCGGGGACAGCGATGTGATCCTGGTGTGCACGGTGGCGGCGGGACACCGCCCGCTGGCGGCGGGGCTGAGGGGCGTGCTGCGGCCGGGGCAGATCATCCTGGTGACCAACTGCTGCTGGGGCGCGGTGGAATTTGATATGGAGCTGGGAGCGGAGGCGGAGCGGAAGGGCTGCCCCATCGGGGAGACGGGGGGACAGCTGATCCTGTGCAGCTCCCCCGCGCCGGACGCGGTCTATCTGAAGACCGTCAAAAAGAGCATGGGACTGGCATGCGTCAGGCCGGAGGATACCGCCGGGGTGCTGGAGCGGCTCGCCCCTGTATTCCCTCAGCTGTGCCCTGCGGCCAATGTGCTGGAGACCTCGCTGAACAACTCCAACCCCATCTCCCACGGGCCGCTGGCCCTGTTCAACATCACCCGGATGGAGAACGGGGAGGACTTCCTGCTCTTCGGGACAGGAGTGACCCCCAGGGTGGCCCGCTTTATGGAGAAGATCGACAGGGAGCGGGTGGCGGTGGTCCGCGCCTGCGGCGTGTCCGCCCCCACAGAGCTGGAGATGCTCAATTCCTTCTGGCCGGAGCCCCAGGAGAGCCTGTACAATGTGCTGCATAACACGCCGGCCTATTCCGTCACCAAGGGCCCCAGGACCCTGGACCACCGGTATCTTACGGAGGACCTGCCCTATGGCCTGGTGCCCTATGTGCGCCTGGGCCGGAAGCTGGGGGTGGAGACCCCGTGCCTGGAGGCGCTGATCGGGATGTTCGGACTGTATATGGACCAGGATTATTTCCAGCAGGGGCCGGAGGTGGAACAGCTGGACCTGTCCCGGTACCGGTAAGACCAGCGGGGGCCGCACGGATGTGCGGCCCCCGCTGCAGCTTGTCGAAAACCCCCTCCCACGTGAAGCCTCGCAGAGTTCCGTCGCCCGCAGGCGACGGAATTCAATTTAAATCCGTCATTTCCGAGGACATGAGCCTCGGAAATGACACTTCTCATGGCGGGTGGGGCGACTATTTCGCATGAAATCGAGTCCCACACGCCATGCAGCCCTCTTCTCGAAAAAGGCACTTGTGCCTTTTTCGAGAGTCTCCAACGGGGGCCGCACGGATGTGCGGCCCCCGTTGGCCCTTTCTTTTCCCTGAGATCGATGGTAAAATAGCCCTGTGGAACGCCGGCGGGACTCCGGCGGAAAGGAGGCACGACTGATGCAGCATGAGATCACACAGGCCATCCCGCTGCTGGACGAGCAGGGGGAGCTGACCCAGCCGGGGTGGGCCCGGAGGCTGCTGCCTGTGTACGACCGCTCCAGGGTGAGGGGCGGCCCTCTCCGTCTGAAGGAGAGGGACTGCTATCTGGTGATGAACCGCCAGTGCGCCCTGGCCCTCACCATTTCGGACAACCGCTACATGGGGATGGACTCCATCTCCCTGATCGACCTCTGGGAGGGATGGCAGGTGACCCGCAGCCCCATGCGGCTCATGCCTCTGGGCGGGACAGGGCTGCCCCAGAGCTCTCTCCGGGGCAGCTGCGCCAGGGCCGGGCGGGGCTACGGCCTGCTGTTCCAGCATGAGGGAGAGGGGCGCACCCTCCACGCCCATATGGACCGCTTCCGGGACGGGCAGGCGCTGGACGCCCAGATCCTGCTCACCCAGGAGCCGGAGGAGTCCATCGTGATGTGCACGCCCTTTGAAAAGCCGGGGCAGTTCTATTTCAACCAGAAGATCAACTGCATGCGGGCCCAGGGAAAGGTCACTCTGGGGGACCGGGAGTATGTCTTTGACCCGGAGGACTCCTTCGCGGTGCTGGACTGGGGCAGAGGGGTGTGGACCTGCCGCGGCACCTGGTACTGGGGCTCCGCCTCCGGCATGGTGGACGGGGTCCCATTCGGCTTCAACATCGGATACGGCTTCGGGGACACCTCCGCCGCCACGGAGAACGCCCTGTTTTATGGCGGGAAACTCCACAAGCTCTCCCAGGTGACCTTCCATATCCCACGGAAGAACGGACGGGAGCACTACCTGGCCCCCTGGACCTTCGACAGCGACGACCGGCGCTTTCGGATGAAGTTCCGCCCCATCCTGGACCGGGCGGCCTGCCCCAGTGCCGGCGTGGTGCGGTCCGGCCAGCACCAGGTATTCGGCAGCTTCACCGGCACCGCGGTGCTGGACGACGGCACGGCGGTCCGGCTGAAGGAGCTTCTGGGCTGCGCGGAGAAGGTGGACGACCGCTGGTAGGCAAGATTCAGACAAATACGCCGCAAATTGAAACCAAAAGCCCGTCTCCTGTGTTTATAGGGGTGAAACGCGTTTCAGGGAAAGGATGTGACACCCATTCAGGAACAGGAGATGTGGCGGGCCCTGCGCCGGGGGGACCCCCGGGGGCTGGAGGAGCTGATGAGCCGCTATACCCCCTATGTGGCCGCGGTGGCCGCCCGGGTGCTGCCCGGCCGGCCCCAGGACTGGGAGGAGCTGACAGCGGACGTGTTCCTGTCGGCCTGGGAGCACCGGAAGGCGCTGCGCCCGGAGCAGATCCGGGGCTGGCTGGGAAAGGTGGCCCGGAACCGGGCGCTGAACCGCCTGCGGGCCAGCCGGGAGGTCCTGGCGCTGGAGGAGGACGTGCTCTGTCTGGCGGAGGACGGCCCCCAGCGCCTGCTGGAGGAGCGGGAGCAGGCGGAGCTGGTCCGGCGGGCCCTGGGAGAGCTGGAGAGGCCGGACCGGGAGCTCTTCGTCCGGCACTACTACTACGGCCAGACGGTGGCCCGGGCGGCGGAGGAGATGGGGCTCAACCCGTCCACCGCCAAGACCCGGCTCCGCCGGGGCCGGGAGAAGCTGAAGGAACATTTGCGGAAAGCGGGGTTTTGTGTTGAAGAAGCTGAAGATCTCAAGCCTGATGAACGAGTATCAGGATCAGGAGAGTGAGCCTGTCCCCCAGCCGGGACTGGTGGATGGGGAGCGGGTGCGCCAGCGGGTGCTGGGACAGGTGGCCGGACGGAGAAGACGGAAGCTCCGCCGGGCCGTGATCGCGGCCGTGGCCGCGGCGGCCTGCCTGGGCCTGGTGGCCTGGACCTGGGGAGAGAGGATCTATCAGATGGCCTCCGGAGGCCAGGTGACCATCGGAGAGGGCTATGGGTCCGTCACCATGTCGGACGGGAAGGGAGAAGAGGGGGAGCCGCTGGTGGTCTCTCTGGAAGCGGGACGGCTGTGGTTCGTGGCCGGCGGCGAGCGGACCGATATCACCGATCTGGTGGACGAGGACACCCCCTACGTCCACACCTACACCGACGGGGAGGGGGTGCTCCACTATTTCCTGGTGGGGGGCACCCCGGAGGACTACGGCTGGTTTGAAGGGCTGAAAGCCCCGGACGGCAGCGGCGGCGGCGCCGGTGTGCTGAGCAGCGTGGTGCCGGAGCCGGGAACCGTGGAGACGGCGGAGGAGCCCGGATGGTACACGGCGGGAACGGCGCAGGTCCAGGCCCTCTGGCGGGCCCAGCAGGGAAAATAAAATGGGAGAAGCGGGCGGCTGTCAGGCCGCCCGCGGCCTTTGTTTGGGGAGAAATGCCGGCCCACGGGCCGTGTGCCGTGGCTTCGGGCCCTGTATGGTGCGCACCCCTCCCGGCCCCTGTGCAGGGGCGAGGCCCAGACCCGCCCGGCCTTCTGGAGCGATTGCCCCCCTCATCCGGCACGGCATATGCCGCCCTGCGCAGGGGCTGAGGAGAGGGGCGCCGTTGTACGACCCGAACCGGCCGCCGGGAGAGCGGTATGGGGGGAGCACACCGGGCGGAGCTGAGGCACTCACCGCCCTTGCATTTTCTCCAAAATTCTGTTATCCTCCATGGAAAGACTGGGTACAGAGAGGGGGCGGAACAGGATGGAGCAGCTGCGGATCACAGACACTCCGGCGGGGCCCATCTCCTATCTGCTCACCCGAAAGCGGGTGAAAAACCTCAACCTCCGGGTCCGGAACGGTCAGGTGAGCCTGTCGATGCCGCTGGGCTGCCCGGCAGAGGAGGCGGACGCCATGGTCCGGGCCAAATGCCGGTGGATCATCCAGGCGCTGGAGCGGCAGTGGGCCCCGGGGCCGGAGCTGCCGCCGGAGCCCGCCCGGCGGGAGTGCCTGCGGCTGCTGGGGGAGGCGCTGGATCGGGTCTATCCTCTGGTGCAGCCCCTTGGGGTGGCCTGGCCGGAGCTGAGGCTGCGCCGTATGAAGAGCCAGTGGGGCAACTGCCACTGGCGGCAGGGCTACATCACCCTGAACACCGCCCTGGCCCGCTGCCCGGAGACCCTGCGGGACTATGTGGCCCTCCATGAGCTGGTCCACTTTGTCCACCCGGACCACGGGCCGGGCTTTTACGGGCTGATGGACCGGCTGATGCCGGACTGGCGGCAGCGGCGGAAGGAGCTGCGGCGCTATGGCGGGGCACTGGCGGGATGACGGCCCCCTCACCCCGGCGCGGCGGGGGGCTCTGGTTGTACGATCCCGTGCAAATAGGGCCCCGTAACAGTAACAGAGATAGTAATGGAAAAGAAACAGTTATCTCTGTAATAGGAACAGTCAGTGCGGCGCCGCGTGCGCTGGTGAGAGAAAGAGAGAGCGGTTTTTTAAGGGATGCGTCTCCGGACTCCCCCGTCCGGAGGTTTCTTTTCCCTTTGGATTTATCGAAAAACAATAAAAATATATTGACAATCGTGTTTTGAGGTGGTAGGATATGGGCAATTACAAAGGAGGGAGCCGCGCTCATGGAACACAACGTGGTCGTCCGCATGGCCAAGGTCCTGTATGGGATGGTGCTGGCGGTATTTGTCTTCAATCTGCTGGTCCTGCCTCTGGTGCCGGGCTATACCATGATGGCCTATGAGGGGATGGGGATGGGACACCCCAGCATCAGCTCCCTGATGGGGACCATGCGCTCCCTGCTGGGGGCTGGTGTGCCCGCATGGGAGATCCTGGTGGTGCGGCCCCTGGCCATGCTGGGAGGCGACTGGTCGGGGTACGGGCCGGAGGTGTGGTGGAGCGCGGCCTTTTTCCTGGGCTGCGGCATCTGTACCGCCGTGCTCCTGTGGCAGGCCCGGTGCATCCTGTCCACGATCATCGTCCAGACTCCCTTTCAGCGGTCCAATGCCCGGTCCATGAAGCGGGCGGCGGCCAGCTGCTGGGGCATCGCCCTGCTGGCGGCAGTGCGGATGGCGGTGTGGTTCCTGCGGCTGAGGAGCGCAGCCCCGCTGTTCACCTTCACAGCCTTGTTCATTCCGGTGTCGCTGATGGCGGGCCTGCTTTTCCTGGTGATGTCTGCCCTGTTCCGCCAGGCGGCGGAGCTGAAAGAGGACCAGGACCTGACCATCTGAGGGGGCGGAGCATGAAGATCGTAGTCAACCTGGACGTGATGATGGCCCGGCGCAAGATGTCCCTGGGGGAGCTGGCCCAGAAAGTGGACATCACCATGGCCAACCTGTCCATCCTGAAGAACAACAAGGCGAGGGCTATCCGCTTTTCCACTCTGGAGGCCATCTGTGCCGCCCTGGACTGCCAGCCCGGGGATATTCTGGAATTCGTGCCGGAGGAGGGAGACCGATGAAGGCGCTGCCCATTCTGCTGGTCCTTCTGATGCTGTGGAGCGCCATCTGGAGGCCCGGCCCGGGGGACTATGTGGCCCGGGAGCTGGAGCTGGAGCTGGAACTCCCCACGGCCCAGACAACGGACACCTATGACGACCACGGCGGCTTCCACGGGGACGGCCTGCTCCACACGGAGCTGACCTTCTCCCCGGAGGACGGGGCCCGGGTGGAGGAGGCGGTGTCCCACCATCCCTCGGGCAGGTGGAACCCCTTCCCCATGGACGACAAGATGGAGTCCTTCCTCTACCGGGGCGGGGCGGCGGAGCTGGCGGGCTGGACGGTGCCGGAGCGCGGATGGTGGTATCTGCTGGACCGGCAGGAGGACCGGGAGGGCAGCATGTTCCAGCGATCCTCATTCAACTACACTCTGGCGGTGTACGACAGCGCCGCCGCCACCCTGTCCTATCTGGAATTTGACACCTGAGGAGGGAGGGCGGGATGGAGCGGAGGGAAAAGAGGGCGCTGGCCTTTCTGCTGGCCGCCTCGCTGCTCTGCCTGGCCCTGGTGGGCCTGGCCGCCGGGGACCCTCCGGCGGAACGGGCGGAGGCCCTCTTCCGGGCCGGGCGGGAGGAGTTCGACCGGGCGGCGGCGGAGCTGCTGGCGGGGAATGGGCCGGCGGAGCTGCCCCGGGGCGTGACGGAGGTCACCCTCTACCCGGCGGGGGAGGGGCGGGTCCAGACCGTGGAGTTCCTCTGCGGAGGCTGGGGGGTGGGCCCCTCCACCAGCTATTGGGGGATCAGCCATGTGCCCTCAAACGTCCTGACAGGCTTCCAGGGGGCGGCGCTGTCGGGCTGGGAGCCCTGGGACGGCGGCTGGCTCTGGAGAGAGGCGGGGGGCGACAACCGCTGCTTTGTGCGCAGGCTGGAGCCCGGGTGGTTCTGCTTTGAGATGCGGTTCTGACCGCTCCAACGGCGCGGCCCGGTGTGCGCTTTAAGGTAACATAAAATATAATATGGTAAACTATGGAGGAAACACATGCCTGTGGTGATGCTGCTTTTGATCCTGATGCCCCTGACCATGGCGGGGGAGCTGTGCATGCTGTGCCAGTGTCTGTTTCTGGGGCGGGGCCGGGCGCGCCGAAGGCTGGCCCTTCTGGCCGGGGCCGTCCTGCTCCTGCTGGCGGTCTGGCTGGGGGGCGGCGCCCTGCTGGAGATGGCGGGCCT
>ERZ809296.1203-NODE-1203-length-32443-cov-4.011980_pt1 | contig 32443 bp, 21 predicted proteins | sample MGYA00520511_ERZ809296 | MGnify/ENA primary metagenome ERZ809296 (study PRJEB31576, sample SAMEA3212662) | Homo sapiens | biome: human-gut; feature: human gut; material: fecal | place: Sweden | collected 2012 ...
GTCCGGGGTGGCGTTCCCCCGTATCCCCCGGGTCCAGGACCTGCACCTGACCAACGACGCCTACTCACCCTGCGCCTGCCCGGCCTGGCACTGCCCCCAGTGCCGCCATATCCTGGTGGAGCGCCAGGAGGGCTGACCCGCCCTGGGGAAAGTTTTCCCCAGGAAGCGCCGGGCGTGTGGAAAATGGAAGGCGGCACTTGGCGCCCGCTGTGAGGGCGTATAACAAAAGCCGGCGCGTTGAAACAGGCTGGCGAAACTTTTATTTTTTGCGGGGCGGGTTTTGTGCGCTTTGCAAAAATAGAAGGGATTCTTAATTTTTCCTGTTGCAATTTCCCGCCCAGTCTGGTATGATAGCCTCACAAGGCCCCCGCAACTGACGGGCTAATGTGGAACTCACCACAGGGGAGCGGGGAGCAGCCTTTTTGCCGACCGTCTGGGCAGTGTCGCCGCGCGATGCTGCCCTTTTTTTGTGGCTCCCGCGGCCCCATACACTTGTACACCGTATCACCCCTTGTGTTGAGAAAGGATGGTCCCTTATGAAGCGGCAGGAATGGAATGGTTTTACCGGCGGGCTGTGGCAGGATGAAATCGACGTCCGCAATTTTATCCAGAAGAATTACACCCCCTATGGCGGCGACAGCAGTTTCCTCTGCGGCCCCACCCAGCGCACGTTGGACGTCCGCAAGAAGTTTGAGGACCTGCTGCTGCAGGAGCACGCAAACGGTGGCGCCTTAAAGGTGGACACCGAGACCGTCATCACCCCCACCAGCTTTGGCCCCGGCTACCTGGACAAGGAGAAGGACATCATTGTGGGCCTGCAGACCGACGAGCCCTTAAAGCGGGCCTGCAACCCCTTTGGCGGCATGCGCATGGTGCGCTCTGCCTGCAAAGCCTATGGCTACGAGGTCTCCCCCAAGATCGAGGAGGAGTTTAAATACCACAAGACCCACAACGACGGCGTGTTCTCCGCCTACACCCCGGAAATCAAGGCCGCCCGCCACGTGGGGCTTATCACCGGCCTGCCCGACGCCTACGGCCGGGGGCGCATCATCGGCGACTACCGCCGGGTGGCATTGTACGGCATCGACCGGCTGATCGAGCAGAAGAAGGCCGACAAAATCGCCCTGGGGGACTGCGTGATGAGCTCCCCCTCCATCCGGGCGGCGGAAGAGCTCCACGACCAAATCCAGGCCCTGGAGGACATGAAGGTGATGGCCCAGATGTACGGCTACGACATCTCCGGCCCTGCCAGCAACGCCCGGGAGGCCGTGCAGTGGCTGTACTTCGGCTACCTGGCCGCCATCAAAGAGCAGAACGGCGCCGCCATGAGCCTGGGCCGTGTGTCCACCTTCCTGGACATCTACTTTGAGCGGGATCTGAAGGCCGGTGTCCTCACCGAGGAACAGGCCCAGGAAATCTTCGACGACTTTGTCTTAAAGCTGCGCATGGCCCGGCACCTGCGCACCCCCGAATACAACGAGCTGTTCGGCGGCGACCCCATGTGGATCACCGAAAGCGTGGGCGGCATGGGCGAGGACGGCCGGCCCCTGGTGACCAAGTCCTGCTTCCGCATGCTCAACACCCTGTACAACCTGGGGCCCGCGCCGGAGCCCAACCTCACCGTGCTGTGGAGCGCCCACCTGCCGGAGAACTGGAAGCGCTTTACCGCCAAGGTCTCCTGCGACACCGACGCCCTCCAGTATGAGAACGACGACGTGATGCGCCCTGTCTACGGCGACGACTACGCCATTGCCTGCTGCGTTTCCGCCATGCGCGTGGGCAAGGATATGCAGTTCTTCGGCGCCCGGGCCAACCTGGCCAAGCTGGTGCTGCTGGCCATCAACGGCGGCCGGGACGAGCTGAAGGGCGACCAGGTGGGCCCCAAAATGCCCGTGTGGCCCGAGGAGTACCTGGACTACGACCAGCTCATCGAGCGCATCGACTTCTACCGGCCCTGGCTGGCAAAGACTTACGTCAACGCCATGAACATCATCCACTACATGCACGACAAGTACTCCTACGAAAAGAGCCAGATGGCCCTCCACGACAGCACCGTGCGGCGGCTGATGGCCTTCGGCATCGCCGGCATGAGCTGCATGGCCGACTCCCTCTCCGCGGTGAAGTACGCCAAGGTCAAGTGCATCCGGGACCCGGAGACCGGCCTTGTCACCGACTTTGAAACCGAGGGCGACTTCCCCAAGTTCGGCAACAACGACGACCGGGTGGACCAGATCGCCTGCGAGCAGGCGGAAAAGTTCTACCACGCTTTGTGCCAGTACAGCCTGTACCGCCAGGCCCGGCACACCTTGTCCATCCTCACCATCACCTCCAACGTGATGTACGGCAAAAAGACCGGCAACACCCCCGACGGGAGAAAGCACGGCGAGCCCCTGGCCCCCGGCGCCAACCCCATGTCCGGCCGGGATGTAAGCGGCGCCTTGGCCTCCCTGAACAGCGTGGCCAAGCTCAGCTATGACTACTGCCGGGACGGCATCTCCAACACCTTCTCCATCACCCCCCAGGCCTTGGGCAAGACGGAGACCGAGCGGGTGGACAACCTGGTGACCATCCTCACCGGCTACTTCGCCCAAAACGCCCACCACTTGAACGTGAACGTCTTAAACCGGGAGACCCTCATTGACGCCTACAATCACCCGGAGAAGTACCCCAGCCTGACCATCCGGGTCTCCGGCTACGCGGTGAACTTCTACAAGCTCTCCCGGGAGCAGCAGCGGGAAGTTATCTCCCGCACCTTCCACGTGTCCCTGTGATGAAGGGGCGGGTGCATTCCATCCAATCCCTGGGGGCGGTGGACGGCCCCGGGGTGCGGTACGTGGTGTTCCTGCAGGGCTGCCCCCTGCGCTGCGCCTACTGCCACAACCCGGACACCTGGGATTTCTCCGGCGGCCAGGAGCGGGAGGCGGCGGAACTGGTGCGGGAAATCTGCCGGTACAAGATGTACTTTGGGGACAAGGGCGGCGTCACCGTCTCCGGAGGGGAACCCCTGCTGCAGCCCGCCTTTGTGGGGGAGCTGTTCCGGCTGCTCCACGGGGAGGGCATCCACACGGCATTGGACACCTCCGGCGTGTGGGCAGACTGGGACGGCGCCTGCCAGGTGCTGGAGCACACGGATTTGATTTTGGGCGACTTGAAATTCGCCACACCGGAAGAGTACCGGCTCCACTGCAAGGCGGACATGGAAAAGCCCCTGGCCTTTTACCGGCTGGCGGAGGAGCGGGGCATCCCCCTGTGGGTGCGGCACGTGGTGGTGCCGGGGCTTAACGACAGCCTGGAGGACATGGGGAAGATCAAGGTCCTGGCAGAGAGCTTTTCCAATTTGGAGAAGATCGAGTGGCTGCCCTTCCACAATCTGTGCGTGGAGAAGTACCAGAGTCTGGGCATCCCCTTCCCCCTGGCGGGGACGGACAACATGGACGAGGAAGCGCTGCAAAGGCTGGTGGACAGCCTTTGACCGCGAAGCTGATTTTTCAAAAAATGTGACAGGGGGCCAAAGATGGATTTTATAAAAATCGGGGCTGAAGATTTTGAAGGCCTCATGGTCTTGCAAACGGCGTACAAAGCCGAAATTGGCGAAGCTGCGCCTACCAGCGCGGAGTTTGAGAGCTTGAAAGAAGCAATCGAAAAGGGGCAGATACATTTTTATGGGTGCAGATGTGATAACGCGCTGGTAGCGTGCTGTTCTATCTGCTATACATACTCGACTTTCCACTATGGCAAAGCGGGAGTATTTGAGGATTTTTACATCCAGCCAAAATACCGCCATCAGGGGATCGCGCGGAAGCTGGTTTCTTTTGCGTATGAGCAAAGCGGTGTGGGCTCCCTCACCGTTGGATGCGCTGACTGCGACCTGCCAATGTACCAGTCCCTGGGGTTTCGAATTCCGTTGGGGAACATGCTGGCCTTTGGAGAATAAATGGGGCGCGGAGCAGCGCTCCACAACTGGAAACCAAGACACGAAACCCAGGGAAACAGCGGCCCCTGGCCGCACCTTTCCCGGCCGGTCCCCTGCGGGAACAGACGGCCCTGCCGAACCAGCGATACAACCAAACCCATACAGGCCCGGACTTCCCGGGCCTTTTGCTTTTCCCCTTCCCTCCCCGGGGATTTTAAGGTATAATAGTCCTGACAAACTGGAGGGTACATTCCATGAAGCATCTTCTTCTCATCGCCACCGGGGGCACCATCGCCTCCCGCCACACCGCAGAGGGCCTGGCCCCGCAGCTGACCCCCGCGGAGCTGTTGAGCTACGTCCCCGACGCGGCCTCCTTCTGCTCCATCGACACCGTGCAGCCCATCAACCTGGACTCCACCAACATCCGGCCGGAGCACTGGCTTCTGCTGGCAAACCTCATCGAGGAGCACTACAGCCGCTACGACGGCTTTGTCATCTGCCACGGCACGGACACCCTGGCCTACACGGCCTCCGCCCTCTCCTATTTGATACAGCGCACGGCAAAGCCCATTGTGCTCACCGGGGCCCAGCGCTCCATTGACGAGGACACCACCGACGCCAAGGTGAACCTGCTGGACGCCCTGCGGTTCGCCTGCTCGGGGGAGAGCGGCGTGTGCATCGTCTTTGGCAGCCACGTCATCGCTGGGACAAGGGCCAGGAAGTCCCGGACAAAAAGCTACAACGCCTTTACCAGCCTGAACTTCCCCGACCTGGCCAGCGTCCACGAAAGCCGGGTGGTGCGCTACATCCCCTACGAGCCCCAGGGGGAGCCGGTGTTCTACCACAAGCTGAACACCCGGGTGTTCCTGCTAAAGCTGACCCCGGGCATGGACCCCGCCGCCTTTCCCGCCGCCGGGCAGCTGTGCGACGGGCTTATCATCGAAAGCTACGGCATGGGGGGCATCCCCGATGTGTACCTGGAGGAGCTGGACAAGCTCATCCGCCAGGGGAAAACCGTCATCATGGCCACCCAGGTGCCCCAGGAAGGCAGCGACCTCTCCGTCTACCAGGTGGGAAAGCACGTGAAGGACCGCTACCACCTGCTGGAAACCTACGACATGACCTTGGAATCCACCGTCACCAAGCTGATGTGGGCCATGGGCCAGTCCAGCGAGCCCCAGGAAATCCGGAAGCTGTTCTGCACCACCGTCAACTACGACATGCTGTTTTAACCCCACACCCTAGAAAGGATGTATGTATGTATGAAACGATTTTTGCCCCTTTTCTTAGCCCTGGCGCTGCTGCTCACCGGCTGCACCGCCGTATCCACCACAGAGTCCACCAGCCAGACTGTCTCCCAGGTGGACAGCTCCTCAAGCGCCCTGGAGAGCGCTGCCGAAAGCGCTTCCTCCCAGCTGGAAAGCATCTCCATCACCGATTCCAACGGCAGTCAAATCACCCTGGACACCAGCGCGCCCCGGGTGGTGGCGGCCTATGGCTCCTTCGCGGAGGCCTGGCTGCTGGCCGGCGGGGAGCTTTGCGGCGTCACCCAGGACGCCCTGGAGCAGCGGGACCTGGGCCTGCCCGAGGACATCGCCGTGGTGGGCACGGTGAAGGAGCCCAACGCCGAGGAAATCATCGCCCTGGAGCCGGACCTGGTGCTGCTGGCCAGCGACATCACCGCCCAGGCGGACATCCGGGACGTGCTGGAAAACGCCGGGCTCGCCTGCGCCTTCTTCCAGGTGGACACCTTTGCGGACTACGCCTTTATGATGGAGCAGCTGTGCGCCATCACCGGCCGGGAGGATTTGTACGAGGAAAACGTCACCCAGGTGGGCCAGCAGATTGAGGAGGCCCAGGCCAAGGCGGCCCTTTCCAGCACCCGGCCCAACGTGCTGCTGATTCGGGCCTTCTCCACCGGCATCAAGGCCAAGACCGACGACGAGCTGGCCGGCGCCATTTTAAAGGACCTGGGGGCCCACAACATCGCCGACGACCACCCCTCCATGCTGGAGGACTTGAGCCTGGAGGAGGTCATCGCCGCGGACCCGGACTACATCTTCGTCACCACCATGGGCGACGAGCAAAAGGCCCTGGACTATTTAAACGGCCTCATCCAGCAGAACCCCGCCTGGTCGGAGCTTTCCGCCGTGAAGGAGGACCGCTACATTGTGCTGCCCAAGGATTTGTTCCACTACAAGCCCAACAACCGCTGGGGGGAAAGCTACCAGTACCTGGGGGAAATCCTCTACCCCCAGCTGTTCCATGAGGAGTAAGGCGGCCCTGGGGCTTTTGGGCCTGGGGCTGCTGGTGGTGGCCAGCGCGGCCTTGGGCGCCGCCGTGGGCTCCACGGTCATCGATTTGCCCGCCGCCCTGTGGGAGCTGCTGGACGGGGAGGCCACCTCCCCCGACGCCCGGATTCTTCTCCACGTGCGGCTGCCCCGGGTGTGCGCCTCTCTGCTGTGCGGCTCGGCCTTGGCGGTCAGCGGCATGCTCATCCAGGCGGTGCTCTCCAACCCCCTGGCCTCCCCCAACGTCATCGGCGTCAACGCCGGGGCGGGGTTCTGCACCTTTTTGGCCATGGCCCTGGCGCCCGGCATGGCGGGGGCGGCGCCCTTGGGCGCCTTTATAGGGGCCCTGTCCGCCACTTTGATCGTATACGCCGTGGCGGCGGGGGCCGGCGCGGGCAAGCTGACCATCATCCTGGCGGGTGTGGCGGTGAGCAGCATCTTCACCGCGGGCACCAACACCATCAAGACCTTTTTCCCGGACACCCTCTACAACGGCAGCACCTTTTTGATTGGGGGCTTCTCCGGGGTGAGCTTCGCAAACCTCTCCCCCGCCTGGCTGATGATTCTGCCGGCCCTGGCGCTGGCCTGCCTGCTGGCCCGGCCCACGGACGTGCTCTGCCTGGGGGAGGAGACCGCCCACAGCCTGGGCCTTCCCGTCAAGGCCACCCGCTTCGGGCTCATCCTCATCGCCTGTGTGCTGGCGGGGGCGGCGGTGAGCTTCTCCGGCCAGGTGAGCTTTGTGGGGCTTTTGTGCCCCCACATTGTGCGGCGGCTGTTCGGCCAGGGGCGGCACCGGGTGCTGCTGCCCGCGGCGGCCCTGCTGGGGGCCAGCTTTGTCACGCTGTGCGACCTGTTAAGCCGGGTGCTCTTTGCCCCCTATGAGATTCCCGTGGGCATTTTGCTCAGCTTTTTGGGCGGGCCCTTCTTCCTGTTCCTCATCGTCAAGCAGAGGCGGCGGCCCCTGCCGGGGAGAAAGGGGGGCGCGGGATGATAGAACTGTGCCACGTCACCGCCGGGTACCCCGGCCGCCCGGTGCTGGAGGATGTGAACCTTGCTTTCCAGGCGGGGAAAATCACCGCCCTGATAGGCCCCAACGGCTGCGGCAAGACCACGCTGCTCCGGGCGGCCTGCGGGCTGCTGCCCCTTACGGGGGGACAGGTGCTCTACGGCGGAAAGGACCTGCGCCGGTTTGGCCGCAAGGAGTTTGCCCGGCTGGTGTCCATTTTGCCCCAAACGCGGGACGTGCCCTCCATCCGGGCGGAGCAGCTGGTGGCCCACGGGCGCTATCCCCACCTGAGCTTTGGCCGGGACCTGACCCAGGCCGACCGGGAGAAAATCGCCTGGGCCATGGAGGTCACCGGCACCACCGCCCTGAAGGACAAGGAGCTCTCCCAGCTCTCCGGCGGCGAGCGCCAGCGGGTGTACCTGGCCATGACACTTTCCCAGGACACGGACATCCTCTTTTTGGACGAGCCCACCACCTACCTGGATATCGGCCAGAAGTACGAGATGCTGGAGCTGATTGCCCAGGTCAACGCCATGGGCAAAACCGTGGTGATGGTCCTCCACGACCTGCCCCTGGCCTTCTCCTACAGCCACCAGGTGGTGGTGCTGGAAAAGGGGCGGCTGGCAGCCCAGGGCCCCGCGGACCAGGTCTTTGCGAGCGGCGTACCCGCCCGGGTCTTTGGGGTGAAGTCCCAGGCCCTGGAGGTGGACGGCCGCCAGGAGTACTTCTTCTACCAGGCGTAAACAACCGGGGAACCGGGAACTATGCGCATAGAAAAAGGGACGGCTGCTGCCGTCCCCTTTTGCTTTGTTAGGAAATCTCCCGCCGGGCGAAGTAGTCCGCCCGCAAGGTGTTGAAGGAGGCCTCCTCCCGGCGGCGGGCCATGGCGCTGGTGTCCCGCATCTCCTGGGTGACTTCCCCCTGGTAGTCGCTGGTGTAGTAGGTCTCCCCGTCGTACCAGCCGCCGTCGGGGAACAGCACCACGCCGCCCTGGTCCCCAAACATGTCGTCGCCCATGTAGTAGCGGGTGTCCGTATCCAGGCCGAACAAGTTGACAATGGTGGGCGCCAAGTCCACCGGGGCCACGTACTTCTCCACGGTCTGGGGCTGCTGGCCCTTGGCGTAGAAGAAGCAGGGCGTGCGGTACAGCTCGGGGCTGTCGGCGCTGACGCCCTTCAGCTGGTAGAGGAACTCCTTATCGGTGAGGTACTTGCCATAGTGGTCGGTGTAGAACAGCAGCACCGTGTCCTCCAGGCGGCCGTCGGCCTCCAGCTGGGCCACCAGCTCGCCGATGAACTGGTCCGTCTCCATGGCGTGGGCCACGGCGTGGGTGTACTCCTCCAAATTGGCCGGGGTGGATTCCACGCCGGATTGGGCCACCGCTGCCTGGGCGGCTTCCCAGTGGGGGGCGGAGATGTTGCCCATCTCCTCGGTATAGGGGCCGTGGCCGGAATAGGTGATGATGTAGCTGAAGAACGGCCCCTCTGGGACGAACATGTCGTAGCCCTCCATCATCTGGCTGTCCAGCATGTAGTCGTCCATGCCCATTTCGGCGCCGCTGTGGTAGGTCATGCCCAGGTTCTGGTGGATGCTCCCCCGGCTGTAAATCCCGGCGCTGGCCGTGTGGAAAGAGCCCACGGTGTAGCCCTGCTGGGAGAACTGGTGGGCCAGGGAGAAGGGGAAGCTGTTGGTGGAGTAGATGCTGCTGGAGAGCCCCGTCACCGAGGGGAGCAGCCCTGTCTGGGAGATGAACTCCGTGTTGAAGGTGCCCGCCGACAGGAACAGGGGCGTGTAGTTGTGCACAAAGTTGGTGCCCTGCTGCTGCAAGGCGTACAGGTTGGGCATGTACTCTGGGGTGAGCAGCCAGGTGTCGATGGACTCCAGCATCACCATCAGCAAGCTCTTGCCCTCGTAAAGGCCGGTGTATTCATTCTCCCCGCTGACCTGCCCGGCGCGCTCCTCATAGAACTGGTCCAGGCTGTTCAAATCCACGGGGCTGGCCTCCAGGCCAAAGGACACCACAAAGTCCCGGGCGGTGTACTGGTACAGGCCGGCCAGCAGCAGGCAGCGGTTGGAATCGGTAAAATCCTTGTAGGCCTGCTCCTCGGAGTTGGGGTCGAACAAGCTGCCCCAGGTCATGGTGTCCGCTTGGGGCAGCAGCGAGCGGTTGAGCAGCACCACGCTGACCAAGGACAAAAGGATGGCCCCGGATGCTCCAGCCAGCCGGGGCCACCGGGGTTTCCCCGGTTGGCGCTTGGGCACCAGCCATGCCCCCACCGCCAGCAAAAGCATGGCCAGCACAATGCTTGCCACCAAGGCTTTGCGCAGGTTTAAGTAGGAGAGGCTGAAAAACTTGGCGCCGTCCCCGGCGAAGTTGGTGTCGGAGAAGGTGAAAAACTCCCCAAAGATGTTGAACATCACCCCGTGCACCACCGAGAGCAGCCCGAAAAACACGGCGTACACCCCCATGGCGATGCGCCGCCCCAAAGGCGGCAGCAAGGCGGCAACCCCTGTCAAAAGCAGGCTCCAGGCGCCGGTGAACACAAAGGCCCGCCAATCCAGAAAGCGGGTGGAGCCCGCCGCCCGGTAGAAGAACCGCAGGGCCGCGTCAAACAGGACCAGCCCACAAAAACAAAGGGGCAGGCTGGCCCAAGCCAACCTTCCCCGGACAATTCGAATTTTTTCTTTCCATTCCTGCATGGGGTACATCCTTCTTGCGTGTAAAATCTATGTAAAAAACTATACCATAGTCCCGTTAAATCCGCAAGGATGGCTGGGTGTTTTTCGACAAAAAAGTTTCCTTTTTGTTTGGGCCGATGTGTGCTATACTTTCTTTAAACGAAACAGGCCCGCCTTGGGCCGCGAAAGGGGAGCTGCCGCAATGGCACAACACACTGTAGGATTTATCGGCTTTGGGAACATGGCCCAGGCCATGGCAAAGGGATTTTTGCAGGCCGGCGTCCTGGAGGGGGCGCAGATTGCCGCCTGCGCCAAACGCTGGGAAAAGCTGGAGAAAACCGCCGGGGAGCTGGGCGTCATCCCCTGCAAAGACGCCGTGGAGGTGTTGGAGCGCTCGGACATCCTCATCCTGGCGGTAAAGCCCTATTTAATAGAAACGGTGCTCGCCCCCATCCGGGAGAAGCTGGCGGGCAAGGTGCTGCTCTCTGTGGCGGCGGGCTGGCCCTTCCAGCGGTTTGAGGAGGCGCTGCCCGCGGGGGTGCACCATCTCAGCATCATGCCCAACACCCCGGTGGCTATTGGGGAGGGCATTGTGCTGCTGGAGGAGGAGAACAGCCTCTCGCCCCAGGAGCTCTCCCAGGCAAAGGAGCTGCTGGCCGCTTTGGGCGTGGTGGAGACAGTGCCCTCGGCCCAAATGGGCGTCGCGGGGACGGTGGCAGGCTGCGGCCCGGCCTACGCCGCTCTGTTCCTGGAGGCCTTGGGGGACGCGGGCGTCTACCACGGCCTGCCCCGGGAGCTTTCCTACCGGCTGGCGGCCCAGATGCTGGCGGGCACCGGGAAGCTCCACCTGGCCACAGGCCAGCACCCCGGCGCCATGAAGGACGCGGTGTGCTCCCCGGGCGGCACCACCATCCGGGGCGTGGCCCAGCTGGAACAGCACGGCTTCCGCGCCGCTGTCATCGACGCCGTCTCCGCCTCGGCGGGGGAAAAGAAAGCGTAATAAATATCCCCCGGCGAAGCCGGGGGTCAGCCTGTCGAGAAACCCGGTCTACCTATATGAGCAGGCCGGGTTTCTCGACAGGCTGAGAGCCCTGGCAATCGCCAGGGCTCTTTTTCATTTTCTTTTTTTCTTTTCATTTCCTTCTTTCTTTTGTAATACTCCCTTTTTAAAAATACACTCTCTAAACCCAAAGAATTTCAGAAAGCGCCTACTAAATTTCTGGGGGTTACGCAGCACATACACGTTAAACACCAGCACGCCTATCCAGATGAGGGAAAGTCCCCCAAAAATGGCGAGAACTGTCAAACCCTTCCGAACTGCTTCGGGATTGTTTCTATCGCGGTACAAAAACCACCCAAAGAAAACCAGGGCAGCCAACAACACCAGTGTGACAATTACGTAACCGGCAATTTGGTCAACTGGATTCTCCACATTGCCATTGAACAAGTCCTTTTTGGGCGGGAGGACGGGGATGGCCTCCCCGTTGTGCCCTTTGCGGTATTGCTTTTTGGCAAAGGACAAAAACTGCTCCCGGCCCACGGCGAAATCCTCCAGCTTGACCACCTTGCCTCCCACATGCAGCCGGATGGTCCGGGATTTGGCTGTGCCCTGTATCCCGGTAATCTGGTCGTAGGTATAGGTACGCTTGACGCCCCAGAAGTTCCGCACCGTGAAGTCTTCCTCCCGGTATGCCACCCGGCAATTGAAATACCCCAGGATAATATCCCCGCCCAGCAGAAAGGACGCACCCAGGCACAGGGCTATCACGCCGGGGGGCCCATTGTCCAAAAACCCCCACAGGGCAAGGAGCAGACCCAGGCCGCAGCCCAGAAGGCCGATTACCAGCATCCCCTTGGACCAGACCACTGTCTGGTCTTTTGCCTCCCGGGGCCGCCGCAACAGCGCCAGAACGCCCCACACCACCAGGAATAGCAGCAGGGTGGAGAGGATGCCTAGAAAGTACCTCACCCCAGCCGCGCCTGCACCCAGGCCACGGAATCCTTCAGGTACTCCAGGGCGTGGTTGGCGCCGTAGTGCTCGATGGTGTAAATGCCGTCGTAGCCGTCCCGCTTCAGCTGGGCCAGGATGTCCTCCAGGGGCAGGTCGCCGCCGCCCACGGGGGCGGGGTACAGGTTGACGCCGTCCAGGGCGGTTTTGGCGCCTTCGCCGTTGCGCTGGGTGTAGGAGCGGTCCTTCAAGTGGACGTGGCCAATCCTATCCCGCAGCAGCTGGTAAGCGTCCCCCACCGCCTGGTTGGCAAAGCGGAAATTCCCCGTGTCAAAGGCGCAGGAGAGGGCCGGGCACCCATCCAAAAACTGGCGCACCCCCTCCATGGTGGCGATGGGGGAGAGCTCGTTGTCGTACTCCTCCATCACCAAAGAGACGCCGTAGTCCAGGGCTAAACCGGCAAGCTCCTCCACGCACCCCACCATCTGGGCGGTTTGGGCCTCCCGCTCCTGGGGGGATGCGCCCTCCTCCCAAAAGCCGGGAATGACCAGCAGCCGGGGCGCGCCCAAAAACTGGGCGGCCTCCAAAATGGGGGCGGCTTGGCGCTTGACGTCGGTGTCCCGCTCAAAGTGGAAATAGGCGGGGATGGCGGAAATCTCCATATCCGCCATGGCGATTTCCTGGCCGAACTCGTCCTCCCGGCCCAAGATGTTGTTGGCAGAGGCCTCCACAGCCTCCACACCCAGCTCCCGGGCCAGCTTCAAAGCGTCCACCACAAACATGTTTTCCTGGCGGGAAATGTCCACAATGTGGTCGTAAAAGGTGGCGATTTTTGCCATGGTAAACTCCTCCTCTGGTTGTTACAGCGCCCGCAGCCTGCGGCCTGTTTCCACGGCGGCGGCAATGCACTCCTCTGTGACAGACGCGCCCTTCTGGTGGAGCACGCCGCTGTCCCACACGGGGCCGTCCAGGTTGTCCGTGGTGTAGAAGAACTGGGCAAACCGCAGCCCCCGGAACTGGGCCACTGCCGCCAGGGCGGCGCACTCCATCTCCACGGACACGCAGCCTTGGGCCTTGCGGCGCTCCATCTTGCCCCGGGTCTCCCGGTAGAAGGCGTCGGTGGTCCAGGTTTTGCCCTGGGTATAGGGCAGGCCCAGAGACTCCAAGGCCTCCCGGCAGGCGGCGACACAGGCGGCATCCAGGGCCACTTCCTCCGCCGGGGGCAGGTAGTGGTAGGACAGCCCCTCGTCCCGCACCGCCGCGGTGGGCAAAATAAAGCTGTTTAGGGGGATATTCCTATCCAGCACGCCGGCGGCGCCGAAGAACACGAAGTACTTCCCGCCCCGGGGCCACACCTCCTCGATGAAGGCGCTGGCAGCCGGTCCCCCCACGTGAGGCATGCTCAAAGCCACCTCGGTGCCGTCGATGACCACCCGGTAGATGGGCACCCGGCCGGTGCAGAAGGGCACGTCGGCAATCTGCTCCCCGCCGTAGCGCTCCAGGCACTTCTCCACAATGTGGGCGGAAAAGGCCATGACGCAAATCTCCGGAAAGCCGGCGATAGGGCGGAACTGTTCCTGTGGGTCGATAAGGGCCTTGCGGTCCGGGTCGAACTCGTTGCAGAGCATAGGGCAAGCCTCCTCGTGTTAAAATTGTGCCCATTATAGTACAGGGCCGGGGCTGTGTCAAGCGGTGCGTGCGGTTTCGTTTTTCTTTCCGCGGCCGTGATGGAGGAAGGCCAACCACCAGCCCCCGGCGCGCAGGTGCGCGGACGGTTCGATGCGCACGAGCCGCAGCGAGCTGCCATGGGCGCGAATTGACAGCGGCGGCACTCCCCCGGGCAGGAAAAGCGCAAGCAACCGAAGGTTGTCTGCGCTTTTCCTTAGCTCTTTTCCTGGCTGCCGCCCAATAAGGACAAGACCGTGGGGCCCTGCCCCACCCCCCGCAAGCCTTTTGAAAAAGGGCTGTTACGTCCCAGTGGGACGTTGCCCAACAGCCGGCCGAGCCGGCAGACGAGAGGACCGAAAACTTTCCGTTTGCTTTCCCTTGGCTCCTTCTCAACTGAAATACCAGCTATCAAACAGCTCCAAGGCGTCGGCATATTCCCGGGTGGTGGGGGCGCCGGAGAGCACCGGGAAGTACACCGCGAACAGCAACAAGCACCCCGCGGCAAAGGCCGCCAGCAGCAGCGTGGCGCCCTGGCACTCCAATCCCCCGGGGAAGGTGAGCCGCCGGGCAAAGGGGCCTTTCTCGTACAGCAGGGAGAACACCCCGCACAGGGCCACCACCAGGAAGGGCACCGCCGTGAAGTAGTGGTAGATAAAGGTCAGCCTTGGCACCAGCACCCAGGGCAGGTACACCGAGCCAAACCCCGCCAGCACCACCGCCGCCCAGCGGGGGCGCTCCTTCCACCAGAGGTAGGCGGCCGCTGCCAGGGCGGGGAGGCAGCCCCACCACAGCAGGGGGTTGCCAAAGGAGGAAATGGTGCTGTAGCCGTTCCAGTTGTCCTGGGCGAAGTACCAGATAGGCCGGATGTCGAAGGGCCACTCGTACCAGGGGGAGGCAAAGGAGTGGGTGGCCTCCAGGTGGGCGTGGTAGTTGAACATGGTGGTCTGGTAGTTCCAGAAGGCCCACCACAGCTTGCCCCCGTTGTGGGACAGCGTGGTGATGGGCAAAAACGCCGCGAAGTAGATGGCGAAGGGAATCACGATAAAGAACAAGCAGCACCAGGCGCACAGCTGCAAACACTTGCGGACCAGGGGGCGCACCTCCTCCCCGCGGCGGCGGGCCTCCCACAGCGTGAAGGCCAGCTTGCCGAAGAACAGCCCGGCCAGGCCCAGGGCGCCATAGGCGGCCGTCCACTTGGCGGCGATGCCCAGGCCGGTGAACACCCCGCACACCAGAAGGGGGGGCAGCAGCCGCTTCCAGCTGTCCCGGCCCACGTCCCTCTTGAGGAACACCACCATGGCGTCGTACATCAGCAGCAGGAAGAACACCGCGTAGGTGTCAATGGTGGCGATGCGCGTCTGGGTGAAGTGCATAAAGTCAAAGGCGAACAGCACCGTGCCCGCAAAGGCCAGGCGCGTCCGGCCAAAGAGCTGCTTGAGCAGGTGGTACAGCACCGGCAGCATCAGCACCCCAAACAGCGTCCCCATAAACCGCCAGCCAAAGGGGTTCATCCCAAAGAGGCGGATGCCCAGCGAGATGATGAGCTTGCCCAAGGTGGGGTGGGTGTTCTCGTAGGGCTCCAGGCCCAAGATGTGCTCGTAGGCGGTGCGGGCGTGGTAGATTTCGTCGAAGTAGGTGGAGTTTTTATAGGTGGTCTCCAGGGGCACCACGTCCTGCTCGTCGGTGAGCAGCTCCGCCCCCGGCCCCTGGCTGGTGACGGCGGCCACCACCGGCGTATCCGTGTATTTCAGCCCCGCCTCGTTGAGGGTGACGCTGCCGTCTAAAGCTGTCAGGCGCACATAGCGTCCCGGGGTGGAGAGGGCGTACTGCTTCCAGGCGAACACGCTGCCGTCGGTGAGGTTGCCGCAGCTGACCCAGTTGACCCCATCCTGGCTTGTCTCCACCTGGACGTTGACCCCCACCCGGGCGGCGTAGTGGGCCTCGTCCGGGGCGATGCCCGGCAGGTACAGGAGGGTGTCCACCTCCCCGTCGGCAATGAGGGTAACGCTCTCCCCCGCGGCGGGCGTCCAAGAGGTGAGGGCGGTCTGCCTATCCCCCAGGCCCCAGAAGGCAAAGCAGGCGTACACCACGGTGACGGCCCCCAGCAGCGCCCAGTCCCGGGGGCGGAAGGCGCTGTCCACCGGGCGGCGGTCCACCAAAGGCTTGGGTTGGGGCGCCGTGTCGGGGCGCACCTCCCCCCGGAGGTACACCCGGAAGCCCACCCACAGCAGCGAGCCAATGGCCGCCAGCTGCCCCAGGGAGAAAAACCGGGTCAAGGGGGTGTTGGGGTCGTAGCTGCCGTAAAACTCCCGGAACTGCCACAGCACATAGGCCACGTTGGCATAGCTGGCGGTGGCCAGGGCGGCGTAGGAGCGCAGCAGGCCCCTGTCCTCCGCCGTGAGGTAGGCCAGCAGCGTAAACAGCAGCGCCGGGAACAGATAGCGCTCGTGCATCTTCACGGAAAAGGCGTACATCACCGCCATCAGCAGCGCCGGGCAGTAGAACACCACCTCTTTCCGCCGGGAGCCGAACACCGCCGCCCCGCAGCAGAGGGTGGCTATCACCGGGCCCACAAAGTCCAGCAGCTCCCCGGCAAGGCCCGCCGGCAGCGTCTGCCAGTTCCAGCCGATAAGGCTCCAGAAGTTGTAGGCGTTGACGGAATAATAGTTGTAATAGTCCAAGGTGGCCTGGTAGCGCTCCAGCAGCCACAGGAAGTTAAACCCCTGGGTAAAGGGCAGGGCCAGCAGCAGCACCGCCCCCACTGTCAGGGCTATGCCCAGCAGAAGCTTCAGCCACCGCCGCTGCTTGATGGCGAAGAACAAATATAAGGGGGCGAACACCAGCATCTGGGGCTTGCAGGCGATGGACACCCCAAAGAGCAGCGCCGCGGGCACGTAGCGCTCCCGGTAGAGCAGCAGCACCGAGCACAGCACAAGGGCCGCGCAGAAGGAGTCCGCCTGGCCCCACTGGGCAGAGTTGAGGTACACCGCCGGGCAGAACAGGTACGCCCCCGCCAGGAACAGCGCCGCCCGCTCCCCCAGCTTGTCCTTGGCCAGGTGCAGCACCACCCCGGCGCAGAACAAGTCCGCCAAGATAGAGGGCAGTTTGATGAGCAAGGTATAGCCCTGGCTCTCCAGGGGCAGGCCCAGCAGCAGCCGGAGCTTCTCCAAAAACACCAGCACATAGAGGTAGCCCGGGGGGTAATCCAAAAAGATGTCCTCGTGGTAAATCTGCTGGAACCCCACGGTGTTGGCGATGTTCGCCCAAGATTTAAAGGTATCCGTGTCCGTGGTAAAGCCCTGGGAATAGTACCCCAGCACCACCCGGAACACAAAGGCCCCCAAAAACAGCAGGCTGGCCCACAGGGCAAATCTCCCCCGCTGGCAGGATTCCCGGGAGAACTTCCTCCCGGCCAGCAGGAACACCGCGCCGCCAAATACCCCGGCGGCCAACGCACCGGCTCCCATGCAATCACACCTTTCCTGGGAAAGGGCCAAGCGGGCCGCCTTCCCTGTTCAATATGCGCAAAATTTTCTTCCTTTCCCGCAAAATACTTATTGACGGCGGAGGAAATTCATTGTATGCTACAGTTATTAAAGTATACCGTTTCTTCTGGGAAAAAGCAATCTTTTCCAGCGGGGACGCACTCTAGGAAGAAAGGAAGAGAGTTGTATGAACCTGAAACCCCATCACTTCCATGAAGACCCCCAGGTCCTGCACGTGGGGACCTGCCCCAACCGGAGCTATTATATCCCCTACGCCGGGGAGAAAGAAGCCGAATCCGGCTGCTCCTCCCGGGTGATTTCCCTAAACGGCACCTGGGCTTTCCAGTATTTCAACTCCTATAAGGAGGCCATCAGCACCACCCCCGAGGACGGCATGGCCTATGTGGAGGAGGATATGGACCAAATCCCCGTGCCCTCCTGCTGGGAGAACCACGGCTATGGCCGCCACATGTACACCAACGTGCGCTACCCCTTCCCCTGCGACCCGCCCTATGTCCCCGAGGAGAACCCCTGCGGCCTGTACGTGCGCCACATCGATGTGGCCGACCCCGCCGCCTACAGCTGGTTCCTGAACTTTGAGGGCGTGGACTCCTGCTTCTACCTGTGGGTAAACGGCGAGTTTGTGGGCTACAGCCAGGTGTCCCACTCCACCAGCGAGTTCGACATCTCCAGCTACCTCACCGCCGGCGACAACACCCTGGCCGTGCTGGTGCTCAAGTGGTGCGACGGCAGCTATCTGGAGGACCAGGACAAGCTGCGCATGAGCGGCATCTACCGGGACGTGTACCTCTTTGCCCGGCCCAAGGAGCACATCCGCGATTACTTTGTAAAAGAGAGCTTTAACGACGGCTTCACCCAGGCCACCGTCACCGTGGAGCTGGAGCTCAGCGGCGCCTGCAGCGTCACCGGCACCCTGTACGCCCCCGGCGGCGAAAAGGTGGGCGAGGCCGCTTCCACCGGCGAGCCCTTGGTGTTCCAGCTGGAGAACCCCCTGCTGTGGAACGCCGAGCAGCCCAACCAGTACGACCTGGTGCTCTCCACCGGGGATGAGGTCATCCCCCAGAAGGTGGGCCTGCGGAAAATCTGGGTGGACGACGGCGTGGTGTACTTAAACGGCGTGGCCATCAAGTTCCGGGGCGTCAACCGCCACGACAGCGACCCTGTCACCGGCTTTACCATCTCCCGGGAGCAGGCCTTAAAAGACCTGTGCCTGATGAAGCGCCACAACGTCAACGCCATCCGCACCAGCCACTACCCCAACGCCCCCTGGTTTGTCCAGCTGTGCAGCGAGTACGGCTTCTACGTCATTGGCGAGGCGGACATGGAGAGCCACGGCATGGCCACCAAGATGGGCCCCGGCCACGACCGCAACCACTACCCCGACGCTGCCGACGACCCCCAGTTTATGGAGGCCATTGTGGACCGCTCCCAGCGCAACGTGATGCGGGACAAGAACGCCGCCTCCGTGGTGGTGTGGTCCCTGGGCAACGAGAGCGGCTACGGCGAGAACTTCGAGGCCGCCGGCCGCTGGGTAAAGGCCTACGACCCCTCCCGGCTGCTGCACTACGAAAACAGCTATATGTACCACAAGGACCGCGAGGGCTACACCCCCGATGTGTCCATGATCGACCTGTACAGCCGCATGTACTCCCCCATCAACCCCGCCGCCGACGCTTGGCATTCCAAGTCCTCCATTGAGGAGTTCTTCGCCAACGGCCAGACTGACGAGGACTTTAAGGGCCGCAAGATGCCCTATGTGCTGTGCGAGTACATCCACGCCATGGGCAACGGCCCCGGCGACGCCGAAGACTACCAGCAGGAGATTATGAACCGGCCCGGCTTTGTGGGCGGCTTTGTGTGGGAATGGTGCGACCACGCCGTGTACGGCGGCACCACCCCGGACAACCGGCCCATCTACCGCTATGGCGGCGACTTTGGGGAGTTCCCCCACGACGCCAACTTCTGCATGGACGGCCTGGTCTACCCCGACCGCACGCCTCACACCGGCCTGCTGGAGTTTAAGAACGTCATCCGCCCGGTGCGCGCCACTTTGCTTTCTGGCAGCACCTTTAAGCTCCACAACTATCTGGACTTCACCAACGCCGCGGACTACCTGACCCTCTCCTACGAGGTGATGCAGGACGGCGAGACGCTGTTCGGCGGCCAGCTGGAGATGCCCTCCATCGCCCCCCACGGCGAGGCGGAAATCACCTTGCCCGAGCTGCCCCAGGGCGGCATCGCCACGGTGACCTTCTTCTACGCTGCCAAGGAGGACGGCCCCTTCTTTAAGGCCGGCTACGCTTTGGGCTTTGACGAAATCATCCTCTCCGAGGAGCCCTTCTTCCTGGATGCCCCCGCCGAGGGCGCCGTCACCGTAGAGGCCGGCCCCGACCAGGTGGTATTCTCCGGCCCAGAGTTCCGCTATGTGTTCGACAACGCCACCGGCCTGTTCTCCGAGATGGTGTACAAGAACCGGAACCTGCTCACCCGGCCCATGGAGTGGAACACCTACCGCGCCCCCGCGGACAACGACCGCTACATCTCCACCAAGTGGCGGGAAGCTGGCTACGACAGGCCCACCGTGCGTGTCTACTCTGTGGAGCAGGAGGGCAACACCCTCACCGCGCACTTGGGCATCGCCGCCATCACCATCGCCAAGTTTGTGGACGTGAAGGCCGTGTGGACTGTGGACTGCCAGGGCCGCGTGGACGTGAAGCTCCACGGCCAGCGGGATATGGAGTTCCCCTTCCTGCCCCGGTTCGGCATCCGCATGTTCCTGCCCAAGGCCTTTGGCGAGGTGGAGTACTTTGCCTACGGCCCCTACGAGAGCTACATCGACAAGCACCGCGCCTCCCGCCTGGGTGTGTACGCCCAGACCGTGGACTCCATGCACGAGGACTACATCAAGCCCCAGGAGAATTCCTCTCACGCGGGCTGCCGGTATGTCACCGTCTCCGACGGCGCCTATGCGCTGACCGCCGCCTCGGAGACGCCCTTCTCCTTCAACGTCTCCCCCTACACCCAGGAGGAGCTGGCCTCTAAGGCCCACAACTACGAGCTGGAGAAGTGCGGCGAGACTGTGCTGTGCGTGGACTACAAGATGAGCGGCGTAGGCTCCAACTCCTGCGGCCCGCTGCTGATGCCCCAGTACCAGCTCAACGAGGAAACCTTCGACTTCGCCTTCACCCTCACCGTGGAGTAAGCAAGTCTCACAAGCCATACAACAAGCAAAAAAGGGCCGCCCAAAAGGGCGGTCCTTTTCATTTTATCAGTAAATCTATCTGCAAGGGCAGCCGGCCGCGGAAGCGGAGCCTGGGCCCTACTCGCACGTTTTTTCAGCCGCTGCGCGGCATTTAAAGGCCGTGGGGCGCTGCCCCATATCCCGCAAGCTTTTGGAAAGAACGCAGGGATGTACAGCAAAATCTTTCCCTTGGCTCTTTTTTACTTCTGGGGCACCAGGCGCTCCAGGCACTCCAGGTACTTCTCCTGGGTCTTGGCCACCACGTCGGCGGGCAGCTGGGGGGCGGGGGTGACGCCGTCCAGCTTGTTCTCGATGAGCCAATCCCGCAGGTACTGCTTATCGTAGCTCAAGGGGGAGGTGCCCACCTGGTACTCGTCCCGGTTCCAGAAGCGGCTGGAATCGGGGGTGAAGACCTCGTCGGCCAGCACCAGCTCGCCGTTCTCGTCCAGGCCGAACTCCAGCTTGGTGTCGGCGATGATGATGCCCCGCTCATAGGCGTAGTCGTAGCACTTCTCAAACAGGCGCAGGCAGGTGTCTTCCAGCTTTTGGGCCAGCTCCTCGCCCAGGTCCTTTACCAGGCCCTCGTGGGTGACGCTGTACTCATCGTGGCCCTCGGTGGCCTTGGTGGAGGGGGTGAGGATGGGCTTTTCCAGCTTTTGGGCCAGCTGGTAATCGCCGGTGATAACCTGGCCGCAGAAGGGCTCGCCTGCCTGGTAGGCCTTCCACATGGAGCCGAACATGTAGCCCCGGATGATGAACTCGTAGGGCAGCATTTTCAGCTTCTTCACCAGCATCACACGGTCTTTATATTCCTCTTTGGAAAATTCCTCCGGCATATCCTTGGGGTCGGCAGAAACCAGGTGGTTCTTCACAATGTCCTTCGTCAAATCGAACCAGAACAGGGAGAGCTGGTTGAGCACCCGGCCCTTTTCCGGCACGGGGGTGGGCAGAATGACGTCAAAGGCAGAGACGCGGTCTGTGGTGTAGATGACCAGTTCCTTGTCGGAGACCTCGTAAATCTCCCGCACCTTGCCGCTTCCAATTTTCTTCATGTGTATCTTCCTTTCTTTGTATAAAATGGGATGCAATTGGAACGCTGAGCCCGTTTACTCCGGCAGCAGCGCGTTATAAATGCTGTCCACTTTACCGTTTTTTAAGTACACCCTGGGCACCCGCTTGGAGAGGCCGCAGACCACCTCGTAGTTGATGCTGCCCTCCAGGGCGGCCAGCTCGTCGGCGGTGATTTCCTCGGCGCCGTCCCGGCCGATGAGGGTGACTACATCCCCCACCTTCACTTCCGGCAGGGCGCTGACGTCCGCCATCAGCTGGTCCATGCAGATACGGCCCAAAATGGGGCAGCGCTTCCCGCCGATGAGCACCTGGGCCCCCTGGGCGGAGAGGATGCGGGGGTAGCCGTCGGCGTAGCCCACGGGGATGGTGGCCACCTTCATGGCCTGGCCCGCGGTGAACTTGCGGCCGTAGCTGATGGTGGCCCCGGGCTTGACTTCCTTCACGTGGGACACCACGGACTTTAAGGCCAGCACCGGCGTCAGCTGCGGGCGGTTCCGCAGGGCGGCGGAGGGGTACAGCCCGTAGATGACGATGCCCGCCCGCACCATATCCAGGTGGGAGAGGGGATAGTCAAACACGGCGGCGGAGTTGGCGCAGTGGCGCACCGCAAAGGAGATGCCCTCCCGCAGCAGGGACTCTATCATCTCCTTAAAGCAGCCGAACTGCCGCATGGTAAAGGCGTCCCCCGCCTGACCCTCATCGGACACGGCGAAGTGGGTGAAGATGCCCTCGGGATACAGCCCCGGCAAAGTGCAGGCGGCTTTCACCTCCTGCACGGTGGCCTCGTCCCGGCTGATGTCCTGGAAGTAGAAGCCCAGGCGGCTCATGCCGGTGTCGATTTTCACGTGGATGTTCACCGTGGCCCCGGCCTCCACCGCGTAGTGGGAGAGCTCCTGAGCGTACTCCAGGCTGTACACGCACTGGGAAATCCGGTGCTTCGCCAGGGTGGCGGCCTCCTCGGGGGGCGTGTAGCCCAGCACCAGCATGGGCCGGGAGATGCCCCCCAGCCGCAGCTGCAAGGCCTCCTCCAGGTTGGAGACGGCGAACCAGTCCGCGCCCAGGGCCTCAAACTCCTGGGCCATGCGCACCGCCCCGTGGCCGTAGGCGTCCGCCTTGATAACACAGCACACCTTGGCGTTTTTGTTGGCGGCCTGGCGCACCGCGGCAAAGTCCCGGGCCAAGGCGTCCAGGTCGATTTCCGCCCAGGTCCGGCGCAATATTTCTTTCATAACAACGATTCCTCCTTTCCCAGCCCCCCAAAGGGAGCTGGCAAAGAACGCACCTTTCTTACGAAAGGTGCTTTTTCTCTTCTTTCTTGAAAGAAAGAAGCAAAGAACTGCGGGTGCTCCCGCGGAGCAAGTCGCGCCCTGGAGCGGCGGCTTGGGCCGCGCTTATGCAGGACGCTAACGCACGTCCGCGCCGCTGGCTTTGCTGGAAAGGGCAGGTCGAGCGGCAGAGAATGGCGGTCCTGCACCAGCAGGATGGAGATTCCAAAATCTCCAAGACATCCTCTCTGTAAACAGCCTCAGCTGTTTACTGCTCAGTCTGAGCACGGACTTATTTAAAGTACTTCACGCCGCTCTCGAACAGCAGCTGGTCCTTCTCGCCGGGGACGTTCTTGTACAAATCCGTGCCCTTGCGCTCGGAGTGGCCCATCTTGCCCAGCACACGGCCGTCGGGGCTGGTGATGCCCTCGATGGCGCACACAGAGCCGTTGGGGTTCCACTGGATGTCGCCGCTGACCGTGCCGTCGGCGTCCACATACTGGGTGGCCACCTGGCCGTTCTCAATGAGCTTCCGCAGCGCCTTGTCGTCGGCCACGAACCGGCCCTCGCCGTGGGACACGGGCACGGTGAAGATGTCGCCGGCGTTCACGCCCGCCATCCAGGGGGACTTCACGCTGGTGACGCGGGTGTACACCATGCGGCTGACGTGGCGGCCCAAGGTGTTGAAGGTCAAGGTGGGGTCGTCCTCCTTGGGCTCGGTGATTTTGCCGTAGGGCACCAGGCCCAGCTTGATCAAGGCCTGGAAGCCGTTGCAGATGCCCAGCATCAGGCCGTCCCGGGCTTCCAGCAAATCGGTGACAGCCTGGGCGATGCGGGGGTTACGGAAGGTGGTGGCGATGAACTTGCCGCTGCCTTCGGGCTCGTCGCCGCCGGAGAAGCCGCCGGGCAGCATGACGATTTGGGCCTGGCGGATGGCCTTCTCCATGCGGTCGATGGTCTCCTCGATGTCAGAGACGGACAGGTTCTTCACCACCAGGATCTCGCACTGGGCGCCGGCCTTCTCAAAGGCCCGGGCGGAGTCCACCTCGCAGTTGGTGCCGGGGAAGGCGGGGATGAACACCCGGGGCCGGGCCACCTTGATGGCCGGGGCCTTGTTCTCCCGCTTCTCCCACAGGGGCACGTCCTTGGAGACGGGCACGGGATGGGCGTTGTTGGGGAAAATCTTCTCCAAGGTGCCCATCCAGGCGGCGCACAGCTCCTCCAGGGAGATGCGCTCCCCACCCAGCTTCACGTCCTCCTTGCTGGAGGTGCGGCCCAGAATCACAGGGGACAGGGCGGCGTCGGTGGAGAGGTCCGCCTCGCTGGAGAGCTCCACCACCAAAGCGCCCTCCTGGGGGGCGTACAGGGTTTCTTTAGACAGGCCCTCGGCAAAGCGGAAGCCGGTCTTGCTGCCGAAGCACATCCGCAGCACGGCGGCGGCGGCGCCGCCCTCCCGGACCACGCCGGCGGAGATGATGTCCCCGCACTCTATATGCAGCAGCACAGCCCGGTAGTACGCCTTCAAGGCCTCCCAGTTGGGCATGCCGTTTTCGTCCTCGGGGATGGGCAGCAAGGCGAAGTGGGAGCCGGGCTTCTTGGCGCAGGCGAAGATGGTCTTGCTTGCCTTGGTCATGGTGACGGCGAAGCTCACCAGGGTGGGGGGCACGTCCAGCTGCTCAAAGGAGCCGGACATGCTGTCCTTGCCGCCGATGGAGGGCAGCCCCATGCCCAGCTGGGCCTCCAAAGCGCCCAGCAGCGCGGCGGCGGGCTTGCCCCAGCGGGTGGGCACGTCGTGGAGCCGCTCGAAGTACTCCTGAAAGGTGAGCCGGGCCTTTAAGGGGTCCGCACCCACGGCGGCCAGCTTGGAGAGGCTCTCCACCACAGCGTAGGCGGCGCCCTCAAAGGGGGAGTACCGGGCCACGCCGGGGATGTAGCCGTAGCTCATGGCAGTGGCGTCGTCGGTCTCGCCCTTCACCAGGGGGATTTTAGCCACCATGGCCTCCTCGGGGGTCAGCTGGTACTCGCCGGAGAAGGGCATCAGCACCGTGGCCGCGCCAATGCTGGAGTCGAACCGCTCGGAAAGCCCCTTCTGGCAGCAGACCTCCAGCCGGGCCATGTTTTCTTTCAGGGCCTCTGTGCCCTCTTTTCCGGCCAGGCAGGCGGGCACGCTCTTGCGGTAGTTCTCGCCCTGGGGCGCGGCGATTTCCGCCTCGGCGTTCTGGGTGACGCCGTTGGTATCCAAAAAGGCACGGGACAGGTTGACAATCTCATCGCCCCGCCACTCCATGCGCAGGCGAGGCTCCTCGGTCACCACGGCCACCACGGTGGCGTCCAGGTTCTCCTCCCGGGCCTTGCGCTGGAACTCCTCCACGTCCTGGGGGGCCAGCACCACGGCCATGCGCTCCTGGCTTTCGGAGATGGCCAGCTCGGTGCCGTCCAGGCCCTCGTACTTCTTGGGCACCTGGTTCAAGTCAATTTTCAGGCCGGGGGCCAGCTCGCCAATGGCCACACACACGCCGCCGGCGCCAAAGTCGTTGCAGCGCTTAATCAGCCGGGCTACGTCGCCGTCCCGGAACAGCCGCTGGAGCTTCCGCTCGGTGGGGGGATTGCCCTTCTGCACCTCGGCACCGCAGACCTCCACGCTCTTTTCCGTGTGGGCCTTGCTGGAGCCGGTGGCCCCGCCAATGCCGTCACGGCCGGTGGCGCCGCCCAGCAGCACAATCACGTCCCCGGGGACAGGGGCTTCCCGGCGGACATTGGCCTTGGGGGAGGCGCCCACCACCGCGCCGATCTCCATGCGCTTGGCCACGTAGCCGGGGTCGTACAGCTCGGTGACTTGGCCGGTGGCCAGGCCGATCTGGTTGCCGTAGGAGGAATACCCCGCGGCGGCGCCGGTGGTGATTTTCCGGCTGGGCAGCTTGCCGTGGAGGGTCTTCTCAAAGGGGACGGTGGGGTCGCCGCTGCCGGTGACGCGCATGGCCTGGTACACATAGGACCGGCCGGACAGGGGGTCCCGGATGGCGCCGCCCAGGCAGGTGGCCGCCCCGCCGAAGGGCTCAATCTCCGTGGGGTGGTTGTGGGTCTCGTTTTTAAACTGGATGAGCCAGGTCTCGGTCTTGCCGTCGATGGTGACGGGGGCCTCGATGGAGCAGGCGTTGATTTCCTCGCTCTCGTCCAAATCGGGCACCAGGCCCTTTTTCCGCAGGTACTTGGCGCCGATGGTGGCCATGTCCATCAAGGACACAGGCTTGTCCCGGCCCGCGTACAGCTCCTCCCGCAGGGCGAGGTAATCCCGCAAAGCCTTCTCCACGGCCTGGCTGAGGGCGCCCTTCTCCACGTCGATTTTGTTCAGGCGAGTGAGGAAGGTGGTGTGGCGGCAGTGGTCGCTCCAATAGGTGTCAATGACCCGCAGCTCGGTGACAGTGGGGTCCCGGTGCTCCTCGTCCCGGAAGTAATCCCGGCAGAACTCCAGGTCGGAGAGGGTCATGGCAAAACCCATGGAGTCGAAGTACGCCTGCATCCGGGCCTTATCCCAGGTGGTAAAGCCGGTGACACGGGCCACGTCCGCGGGGACATCCGCCTGCATCTCCAAAGTGGCGGGCTTTTCCATAGAGGCCTCCCGGCTCTCCACGGGGTTGATCAGGTAGTGCTTGACCTTTTCAAACTCTTCCGCCGACACCTGGCCCTTTAAGCCGATGACCTTGGCGGTAGCCACCGCGGGGCGCTCCCCCTGGGTGAGCAGCTGGACGCACTGGGCGGCGGAGTCCGCCCGCTGGTCGAACTGGCCGGGGAGGTACTCCATGGCGAACACCTGGTATTCCCCAGGAAGCCGGAAGTCCTCGCCGTACACCGCGTCCATGGTGGGCTCGGAGAGGATGGTGCGGGCCGCCGCCCCAAACTGCTCCTCCGACAGGCCCGAAACATCGTACCGGTTGAGGATGCGCACCTCCTCCAAGCCCCGCAGCCCCAGGTTGCCCTTTAGGTCCGCCAGCATCTGCTGGGCCTCGATGTTAAATCCCTGTTTTTTCTCAACAAATACCCGTGTGACCATGCGTTTCTTCCTTTCTCCAGCTTGTGCTGGGCAAAGAGATTCCTAAAAGTAAAAAGATATGCCGCCGCATCCGCGGGCAGGCTGCACACGCCGCCTTTCCCCTTCGCGGCAAGCAGCGCCCGCGGGAGGCCCCGAACGTAGCCCGGGGGCCATCCGGCCGCGGCAAAAATTACCGCTCCCTTTCTTCTTTCTTTTCTTATAGAAAGGAAAGCCCCTTGTGTACACACCATTGTAACACAAGGGGCCGGTTTTATAAAGCGTTTCCTGGAAAGTTTTCTCGTTCTCGCACTTTTGCACAATTCCCGCCGGGGGATGTGAAACATCTCTGCAAGGTGCCGTCTTACAGCTTGCGGCCCTTGCGGATTTTCCGCAGCTCCTGGGGGGAGACGCTGCCCATATCCCCAATGGAGAGGGCCACGCTGTGCTTAATGGGCTTCCACTCGATGTTGCCGAACACCGCCAGCACCATGGCGATGCCAAAGGTGAACACGAAAAACGGGAAGGTGAACAGGTAGCCAATCTTCTTCCCGCGGGAGCAGCGGATGCGCCGCCACTCTGTCACCAGGGGCAGCAGGCCCATGAGGAGCATCACCAGGTAGGAGTTGACCGCGGACATAATCACAGAGGCGAAGAAAATATCCAGCTGTTTGCGGGCGATGGTCACGCCCACCACGAACATCACCCCGTTGAGCAGCAGGCTGATAACCGAGAGGACCACCGCCGGGATGGTGCACATCAGCATGTCAAAGCAGGCGAAGCTGCCGTCGCACAGCATGGTTTTCACCATATTGCCGCCGTGCTTGGCCACCACCTGGAGGTAGCCCCGCTGCCAGCGGGAGCGCTGGCGGATGGACTGGGCAAAGCTGGAGGGCTGCTCGTCGTAGATGACGGCGTCGTGGCAATAGGCGATTTTCTCCCCGCGGCAGACCAGGTCGGCGGTGAACTCCAAGTCCTCGGTGAGGAGGAAGTAGTCCCACCCGCCCAGCTCTTCCAGCAGGCTGTGGGCAAAGAGGAACCCGGTGCCGGACACGGCGCAGCTGGTGCCCAGGTAATCCCGGGGGCGGTTCAGGTACTCGCTCTCCCGCAAAAACCACAGGCCATACCCGGCGGTAATCCAGTTGTCGCCGTAATTTTTGGTGTTGCGGTAGCTGGTGACCACCCGGTTGCCCGAGGAGAACACCTTGTTCATCTCGGTTATGTAGCGGGGGTCCAGCAGGTTGTCGGCGTCAAAGACAAAGTAGCCGTCGTAGTGCTCCTGGGGGTACTCCTCCTGGATTTTTTGCAGCAGAAACCGCAGCGCGAAGCCCTTGCCCACCTGCAGCTTATTCTGGCGCTGGAAAACCCGGGCCCCGCAGGCCGCGGCGATTTGCGCGGTGTTGTCGGTGCAGTTGTCCGCCACCACGTAAATGTGGACCAAATCCTGGGGGTAATTTTGCCCCCGGATGCTCTCCAGCAGCTGGGCGATGACGGCGCTCTCATTCCGCGCGGCGATGAGCACGGCGTAGCGGCACAGCTTTTGGGCGGTGAACCGCCGCCGCTTTTTCAGCAGCCGCGCCACCGCGAACACCACCTGGTAGCAATAACAGGCCGCGAACACGGCCGCCATTAGGAAATTGATGGTAGACAACGTCTCCATACTTCTCACGCTCCTTTTTCACCCTCCCCCAAGGGGAGGCGTACAGGGTTATCAAACGGGACTCCCGTTTTGTACCACAGAAACATCAACACTTCTCCAACACACCTGCGGTGGGCATGTTGCGCACGCTCCTGACGTCGCGGGGCTTCTTCTATAGAGAAGCTTGCGGCCCGCGCTCCTGATTTACCGGGACTATTGTACCACAGGTCTTGGTTTATTTAAAGGATATTGTGAACAGATTAAGTACAAGGCAATAAATTTCTTAAGAATTTATTAACATCTCTGTTCCTCCAAGAAAAAAATTTGGCGAAATGTAAATTAGGGCTTGCTTTTTCCCGCGGTATCGTGTAAAATAAGCAGGCAACAAAAGATTCGGGCGCTTAGCTCAGCTGGCTAGAGCACCTGCTTGACGTGCAGGGGGTCAGCGGTTCAAGTCCGTTAGCGCCCACCACAAAAAAGCCGCTTAAACACTGGGTTTAGGCGGTTTTTCTTTTTGCCTGTAACACACTTTTTAACACACTTCCCATATTTTGAAGCAGAGAAACGCGGTTTTGCGAAGAAAAAATGCAGTTTTTCAAACTGCAAGCGGTTCTCTTGGAAGGCGCGTCCGCGCGTTCTACACACTTTCGGTTTTCTGCGGCCTTTTTGGGCCACTTTTTTATGTTTCCGACCTGCTGGGCAAAGCGCTTGGCGGGTCTTTTTGTATGCCTCCCCTTCCCCCTGCTCCTGGGCTGGGGCTGCCAGGCTCTCAAACAGGGCGCCCAGCTTCCCGGAGGTGGCGGCGTCCTCCCCTTGGAGGGCGTGGCCGTAAATGCCGAAGGTGTCCATGCTCTGGGAGTGGCCCACCAGGCCCTTCACCTCCCCGGCGGGCAATTCTTTGACCTTAGAGCCAACCCGCGCCGTCCTGGATGCAGTAGACCCACTCAAGCCCGTGCCCCAGGATGGGGAAGATTTACCCGTTAGTGAGGAGGAATCTCCCCGGCGCTACCCTTCCCCCCTCCCCGGGGACGCCTCCGGCGAGCGGGCGTTTTTGCGGTATTGCAGGGGGGTGGTGCCCAGCTGCTGCTGAAACACCCGGAAGAAGGAGCGCTGGCTTTCAAAGCCGCACTCCTCGGCGATTTGGGTGACGGAGCGGTCTGTCTCCGCCAAAGCCGAGCAGGCGCAGGAGATGCGGATGCGGGACAGGTAGGCCGGGAAGCTCTGGCCCATCTTCTCGGAGAACACGTGGGACAGGTGGTACTTGTTCATGCCCAGCTCCCGGGCCAAGGTGCCCAAGGTGAGGGGCTCCCGGAAGTGCTCCCCCACGTACTGGGAGATTTGATAGGTCAGCTCCCGGCGGTCGGCGGCGGAGCTCTTCGCCAGGCTCAGCTGGGGCAGGGCCCGGGCCAGCACCAGCTGAATCAGCGGGCCGAACACAGGGCTCTCCCGCTGGAGGCGCGCCTCCCGCTCCAGCTCCTGGATGGCGTAGGGCACGTTGGGGTGCAGCTTCTCCCCGGAAAGGAAGGGGTCCTCCGGGTGGCTGCGCAGCAAAGTGTCGGCGTAGCCCCCGGTGTAGGAGAGGTCGCACACCACCAACACCGCCCCGGTGCCGGGCTCCAGGGCAGTGTAGCTGTGCACCTGGTTGGGGAAAATCAGCGCCAGGGCCCCGGGCCCCAGCACCTGGGTCTGGCCCCGCACTGTCACCGAGGAGCTGCCGGTAAGCACCAAAAACAGCTCCAGCTGGGGGTGCAGGTGCAAAGGGAAGGTGAGCCCGGTGGAAAGATGGATGGACAGCGGCTCGTGCCGGGCTTCGACAAAGGCGTGCATGTGGGATTCACCTCGTAGCGTGGCGGGCCGTCCAAAAAGGGAAAACCCGCAATTATTGGCAGTAAAATATCATCTCTTGGCACGTATTTTACCAGAAAGGGTGCTATAATGCAACCAAAAGTCATGAGAAATGACAAAAAGGAGGAGCTGCCATGGAAAAGGTACGCATTGCCATGATTGGCGTGGGCGCCATCAGCGGCATTTACCTGCAAAACATCACCAAGGTTTTCCGTGAAGTGGACCTGGTGGGCGTGTGCGACCTCATCCCCGAGCGGGCCCAGAAGGGCGCCGGCTACGTGGAGGAGCAAATCAAAGAGGGCGCCGCGGTCCGCCAGCCCAAAATCTATAAAGATATGTACGAGGCTTTCAACGACCCGGAGGTGGAGGTCATCCTGAACCTGACCCGCCCCCACGAGCACTACGAGGTGACAAAGCAAGGCTTGCTCCACGGCAAGCACGTCTACTCGGAGAAGCCCCTGGCCGTGGACATGGACGAGGCCAAAGAGCTGGTGGCTCTGGCCGAGGAGAAGGGCCTACGCCTGGGCGGCGCGCCGGACACCTTTATGGGCGCCGGCATCCAGACCGCCCGGCGGGTGATTGACCAGGGCCTTATCGGCGACGTGGTGGGCGCCTCCTGCGCCATGGTGTGCCACGGCCACGAGACTTGGCATCCCGACCCGGAGTTCTACTACAAGCGGGGCGGCGGCCCCATGATGGACATGGGCCCCTATTACGTCACCGCGCTGGTGCAGCTGCTGGGCCCGGCCAAGGGCGTAATGGGCATGACCAAGCGCACCTTCCCCCACCGCACCATCACCTCCCAGCCCCACTATGGCGAGGACATCTCTGTGGACGTGGACACCTATCTCTCGGGGAACATCCTCTTTGAGAACGGCGCCATCGCCCAGATTTTCACCACCTTCGACGTGTACTACGGCCGTGGCGCCCAGGCCCGCTTTGAGGTGTACGGCACCCAGGGCACGCTGGTGGTGCCCGACCCCAACACCTTTGGCGGCCCCGTGCTGCTGCTGCGCCCCGAGGACCAGGCAGCCGCCCCCGCCACCGACCCCGCCCTGGAGCGCAAAAAGGTGCCCTCCTTCTACGACGGGTACAAGGAAATCCCCCTGCTGTTCGACTACAACGAAAACAGCCGGGCCCTGGGCCTGGCGGACATGTGCAAGGCCCTGCGCACCGGCCGCGACCACCGCGCCAACTACCAGCAGCAGCGCCACGTGCTGGAGATTATGACCAGCTTCTCCAAGTCCTGCCAGCAGGGCGAGTACATCGCCTTGGAGTCGGGCTACACCCGCACCGCCCCCATGAAGAACAACCCCATGCACGGCGTGCTGGACGACTGAGCCGTGTGTCCATACAGAATCTACACTCTAAACTTTAGGAGGAATACCCATGAAAGCAGCCTATACCGGTTGGACCTGGATTACCAACCGCGAGCCCGAAGCCGCCAAGAACCAGCTGAAGCAGGCCTTCCAGGAGTGCAAGTTCCTGGGCTATGACACCGTGGAGAACTTTGCCTTTATCCGCGATTACTACGCCGACGACCCCCAGGCCCTGGTGGACCTGACCAAGGAGTGCGGCGTGGACCTGGTAAACCTGTACGGCCACTTCACCTTCGACGTGGAAGAGGCCATCCGCATCGCCAAGGAGCAGATCGACTTCTGCGCCGCCGTGGGCGTAAAGTGGTACAACTGCCAGAACGCCGGCTTTGGCGACGACGGCCCCTCCGAGCGGCCCACCAACCCCGAAATGCTGGACAAGATGTGCTATGTGGCCAACACCGTGGGCGCCTACGCCAAGGAGAAGGGCGTCACCCTGTGCTTCCACCCCCACTACGGCACCTGCGTGTTCTGGCAGAGCGACATCGATTACTTCGCCGAGCACACCAATCCCGACTACGTCTCCTTCTGCTTTGACACCGCCCACACCACCTTGGCCGGCATGGACCCCGCCGCGCTGATTCGCCAGTACGGCAGCCGGGTGGCCTACATGCACTTGAAGGACGTGGACACCTACGCCCTGTCCAAGGCCGAGGGCCGCGACAAGATGGGCACCTTCCGGGCCCTGGGCCACGGCACGGTGAACTTCCCCGCGGTGAAAGCCGCCCTGGAGGAAGTGGGCTTCGACGGCGTCCTCTGCGTGGAGCTGGACCGCCCCGAGGTGTGCAATTTCCATTCTGCTGAAGTCTCCCGCATCTACCTGCGGGACGTGCTGGGCATCTAAGAGGCCCAGGCTATAAAAAACAGGGGGAGGCCGACAGGCTGGCTGTGTGGCCTTCCGCTGCATTTGGGGAGTACTTACGGGACCCGGCCCTTCGCACTCGGCGGAGGGCGCGGGTCTTTTCCTT